>Ga0164293_10003908_pt1 | contig 12753 bp, 12 predicted proteins | sample GEODES118metaG_FD_111487 | JGI IMG/M metagenome (GOLD analysis project Ga0164293, IMG submission 111487) | Eutrophic lake water microbial communities from Lake Mendota, Wisconsin, USA - GEODES118 metaG | ecosystem: Environmental > Aquatic > Freshwater > Lake | place: USA: Lake Mendota... | reverse complement strand
GTCTCACCAAGAAATTTAGACAGTCCATATATGTCTTGTGCATCTGGCTGGTCTTCTTCATTATAATTTCCTCTTAATCCTGAAAATATGCCATCAGAACTAATATTTATAAATTTTGAGGAATATTTCATACATAAAAAATTAACTTTATGTGGAAAAAAAGAATTTAGTTCAAGAATAGGTTTTGTATATTTAGCAATTAATTTTCTAGATGATATGCAGTTAATTACAAAATCAGGTCTTATTAATTTAAAAATTTTATCTAGTTTCTTTATATTTAAATTTTTGCAAATGCGTGGTTTAATATTTTTATTTTTCGAAAGTAAATTTCTTGATTGTTTTCTAAAAATTGGAAACTGAATGATTTCATTTTTTTCTTTAAATGACTTTATGATAGAATTGCCAAGTAAACCTGAAGCTCCGAGAATTAATACCTTCACAAAATTTTAATATTTTTAAATATAATCTTATTCTTTATCATTGCATTTGCTATTGAAATATGAAAAGCGAAAAATAAAATAATGCCTGGATTTGCGATTGCTTGACCATAATGTATTAATGAAAAAAATAACAATATTACAACTAAAGCAAAATATTGAAAAATATTATTCTCAAATTGATTTATAAAATTTAAATAAAAATAATTATATGCAATTTTAAAAATAATTACTGTAAAAAAAAATGTAAATAAAAATCCATTAGAAAAAAGCATAAATCCATATGCGAAATCACCACCAATAAATATATTCGAATCAGAATAATAATTGCCTAGACCAAATAATTTCTCAAATAAACTACTATCATTCCACAAATACACTGGTCTTAAAAAAAAAAAAACATAGTACTGAAATGTATTTAAGACTGAAACTGTTTCCCAAATATTTAATTTCTTATAGAGCTCAACATCCTTTGGTTGAATATTAACAATATTAAAATTAAAAACTCTAGAAAAAATAAACTGATTATTAATTAAGTATAATATAGAAAAAAAAAATACAAAGGAAATTAAGTAAGCAAAAAAAGAATTTTTTAAATTTTTATTAATATAAAATATAATAAAAATTATCATTAATAAAAAATTTGTAAAATTGATAGTAATTACAACAAAAAAAAGAGAAAAGATTTTCCAAAAAATAAAATTTTTATAGTTATAAAAATAATTTATTTTTTCAGTTAAATGAAACCAAATATAAGATAATAAAGACATTGTCCCTGCTATTTGGGATCCTAAAAAAATACTGTTTAAACCTCCTAAATCATAAAACTTAACAGAAAAAAATCTTAAAATATCAAAACTATTAGTTGTTTTATATCCTATTAATTTATCTAAAATTGGCTGGTATCCATTTAAAATTAAAATAAATTCAATAAGCATAATAATTAAAAAGCCCTTATAGAAAAAGTTAAAAAAATTAAGAAGAGTTTTTATTGATATTTTTTTATCTAAAAAATAAATATTTTGAAATATAAAAGAACATATAATCACATATCCACCCATAGCTAAAATAGCAAAACCTCTAGAAGAAAAAAAATTTAATATAATTATAATTATAGTGACTAGAAATGTTGCAAATAGAAAATCACACTCAATATTAAATTTATAATTTTTTACTGTAAGAATTATTAAAGTAACCAATATTAAGATTAAGATTGGAAGGTGAAATAAATAATTACCAAAAATTGAAATAAGTATTGGAATCATCGTTGAAAATGAAATTAAAAAAAGAAGAATATTTAATATTTTTATTTTAAACATATTAAATTTCTTAAAAAATAATAAATTACGCTTATTTTTATTTTTAGATTAATATTTTTTTTAATTAATTTTTTTAAATAAGAATTAGATTTTTTAAAATTATGATTTTCGGATAAATATTTAACTTTTAAGTAGTCAACCCATACGATATCTTTAATATCACCTGTATAGCTGTCTAAGTGTTTTTTAATTATTCGATCAAAATTTTCAAATTTTTTTTTAATATTTCCACTATTGCCCCAAAAAGATTTTTTAGAATCACGATAATGCCCCAAACATTCTTTAATTAAAAAAAAATTTTCGTTTATTTTTGCAATATTTAACCAAGTATCATAATCTTCTGCAGAAATTAATTTTCTTTCCTGAGTTATTAAACCTACATCAAATAATATTTTTTTTTTAACTATGACACTTGAATTAATAATGGGGTTTCCATTACAAAATAAATCGTTAAATATTGGTTTTGTTAACAATCTACAATTACTTTTTTTAATTTTGTTACTATGTAAAAACATATTGTGATATACAAAGTCAAAGCCTTCATTAAGTTTTAGCTTAGCCTTTAAAAGTTTGTCTTTATCCCACCAATCATCATCATCTAAAAATGCTATATACTCCCCCTGAGATTTTAATACGCCAAAATTTCTAGATTTTGCAATTATTCCCTCATTATTGATTTGATAAAATTTTATTCTTTGATGTCTTAATTTTTTTAAATTTTCTGGTGTCTGATCAGTTGAATAATTATCAATTATTATAATCTCAAAATTTTTAAAGGTTTGATTTAAAACTGAAGATATAGCTCTTTTTAGTAAAAAAAATCGATTAAATGTTGGAATTATAACTGAAATATTTGGTTTCATATTTTATCGGAACGCTTTAGAGCAAAATTTTATTAAATTATCTAATTCTTGATTAATTTCTTCTTTACCTTTTGAAAATCTTTCAAATTTTTTTTGTTTGGTAAAATAATGAAGTTTGCTTATTTTTTTTTTATTTTTTTTTGTCAATATAATTTTTAAATCTATAAAAAAAAGTTTTCTAAATCTTTCTTGAAATTTTTTTGCCAATTCTTTTATTGATGGAGACCAATCAGAGCCAATATTTATTATATTACGATATGATTTATATTTTTTAGAAGTGATAAATTTTAATATATTTAAAAATTGTTTCATCGGTATAAAATTTCTTCTTATTTGTGGATTATTCTTTAAAATTATTTGATTTGAGGTTACTGCTTGTCGAGCAAAATCTAAGGGAGCTAAATTCCAACAATCTGTGTCACAAAAGACTGGGGCACCGAAAACATTTGAAACCCTAAGAATTATAAGTTGAGTTTTTTTATAAGATTTTTTAAATATATTTAACAATCTGTTTTCTGTAATAAATTTTAGTAATCCATAATTATTAGTCGGGATTGGTAACTTTTCTTCATCAACACTATTCTTAAGCGACTCGCCATATACGTGAGCAGTAGAAATAAAAATGAATTTATTTACTCCAGATTTAATAGCAATCTCGTATAGCTTTTCTGTTTTATATACATTAAAATTTCTAGCTTCTAGAATATTTTTTTCACATTCACTAAAATTTAATCCAGCAAAATGAATAATAATGTCAATATTTTTTAACTTACTTTTAATATCAATTGGGGATCCCCATTTAAATTTAAGAAATGAGCAAAATGGCAGTTGTTTTTTTAATTTTTTAAAATCTCTTCTTGTTTCTACTTTAACACTAAACTTTTTATTATTTGAAAAAAACTTTGCTACATTAGCCCCAAGAAACCCGCTGCCACCAGTAACTAGTAATCTCATTTTCTACCAATTAAAAGGGATTAAATTATTTTTAACATCCAATGAAGTAATATTTTTTGGATCGTGAGGATAATTAGAACAATTAACAATAACTGACTTTACATCTCCAATACAACAAAATCCGTACCAAACATTTGGGGGGATTGTTAAAAGTTTATAATTAATATTTCTATTGATTTCAAAAATATTTAGTTGATTTTTGGTATTAGAGTTTTTTCGATCATCAAAAATAACAAATTTAATATTTCCTTCAATAACAGCTAAATTTTGTGTTTGCAAATTATTTTTTTTCCATGCTTTTACTTTTCCTGGATAGATTTCAGAAATATAACATTCACCAAAATTGCTAAAATGATCATCCGTGGACTTAATAACATGAAGAATATTTCCTTTTTCATTTTCAATTTTTGATAAATTTCTAATAGCAACACCATTAATTATTTTTAAGCTATTGCTTATAGTATTCATTAATTTGTTTTTTAGTAATTTCGACTTTTTTATTTTCGTCAAATTTATACCATTCAGCAACTTTTTTAATTGTTTCTTTTGTATTCCATTTGGCACTCCATCCTAAAATGCTATTTGCTTTATCACAATTTAATTTAAGTAAAGAAGCTTCTTGACCAAAATTATTAGATTTATCAATAACTATTTTACCTTTTTTGAAATAATTTAAAAATTCTCTCACAACTTGTTCAACGTTCATATTGTCGTTGTTGGAAGGACCAAAGTTCCATGTTCCGCTAAATTTTTGTGGTTTATAATATAACTTTTTAGCCAATAATATATATCCAGATAATGGCTCTAATACGTGTTGCCAAGGTCTTACAGATTTAGGGTTTCGGATATTAATCGGTTTTGCATTAATAAGGGATCTAATTATATCAGGAACAAGTCTATTTTTTGACCAATCACCTCCTCCAATCACATTGCCCGCTCTCACAGAAGCTGCACCAAAATTTTTATTTTTAACTATAAATGATCTTAAATAAGAAGAAAAAATTATTTCAGCAGATGCTTTAGATGCACTATAAGGATCATTTCCGCCCAATTTATCATTCTCTCGATAACCCCAAATCCATTTATTATTTTCATAGCATTTATCCGAAGTAACAAAAATTAAACTTTTTACACTTTTAGTCTCAATACAGCTTTGAAGTATATTTATAGAACCCATAACATTTGAGGAAAATGTGTTTATGGGATCTTTATATGAATCTGAAACTATTGCTTGTGCCGCTAAATGAAAAATAATTTCTGGTTTGAATGATTTAAATTTATTTTTTAATTTTTTATAATTTCTAATATTTAAAAATTCATGATTTTTTATACCTTTTTTAATTTCTAGTTGTTTGAATAATTTTTTATTTTGTATTTTATCTGAAATGCCCATAACTTTAGCTCCAGATTGGATCATAATAAAACTAAGCCATGCGCCTTTAAAACCTGTATGACCCGATATTAAAACTTTTTTATTTTTAAAAAAATTTAAAGTCCTTAACATTCTTTATAATTTCCATTTTACATCTTTTTTTGAGAACATTTCATTTAACAATCTATAATCTCGACTTGTATCCATTGGCTGCCAAAAACCATCATGTTTAAACATCATTAACTCTTTTGCTTTTACAATCTCAGACATAGGATTTTCTTCAAACACAAGATCTTCATTATCTTTAAGATAATCAAATATTTTAGTCTTTGCCACAAAGAAACCACCAGAAACTCTTCCGGATGATGCTTGTGGTTTTTCATTGAATGAATACACCAATTCATTATCTGCCTGAAGTTCACCAAATCTTCCTGGAGGTCTAACTCCTGTAACTGTTAAAATCTTATTGTGTGTATTGTGAAATATTTTAAGATGATTTAAATTTATATCACTTACAGCGTCACCATATGTCAACATAAAGTCACCGTCTACTAAATCACGAATTTGGGAAATTCTACTACCAGTCATAGAATTAATGCCAGTATCAATTAATGAAATTTTCCATTCGTCGGCATGAAATTTGGAATGATACAAAATTTTATTCTCTCTATTTAATGAAAGAGTGAAATTACTTACTCTACTTTTGTAGTTCAAAAAAAAATCTTTGATTATCTCACTTTTATATCCTAAACATAAAATAAAATCTTTAAATCCATAATACGAATAATGTTTCATAATATGAACTAAAATTGGTAATGGTCCTATCTGTATCATTGGCTTTGGGATATGTTCAGAAACGTCTCTAATTCTCGTTCCAAATCCTCCACATAATATTACGACTTTCATGTCAAATTTAAAGTTTTATAAGATTGCATAACATTAATATAGACTTATTATAAAATAATTGTATTTCCATACTATAAAATCTTATTAAAAAAATCTGAAATTTTAAGTATTTTTAATAACTCAGTATTATTTTTTTCTAATAAATATGAACTAATATTCTTATTACCAAAATACCTTGCCAGCATCCTAAATCTTATACCATACTGAGAGTGTTTCATGGTATTATTATAAAAATTACGCATCAAAGAATTAGATATTATTAAATCTTTTACTAAAGAAATTATGTGCTTAAAGTTATTTTTATTATCTAAACCAATGTGATTTTTCTTGTTTAATATTTTAACAATCAAATCATCTAATATTTTTAAAGAGTCTTTAAACGAACATTCTAAATAATTGGCAATATTTTTAGATACTCTCTGTTTAAATTTTTTGACCTCATCTTTAAAAATTTTTTCTTCATACCATATCTTAAAATTATTTTTTCTTGAACCATCTAGTTTACTATCTAATGACTCTAATTCTTGAGATCGTATCCAAAATAATTCATCAATAGTTTTGAATTGACCAATTAACAACGTATTAATTGCATGTTCATATTCTGTCACTTCAAGACAAGAAGAATTTTCAATATTTGACCAAATTTCTCTAAAATTATTTTCTTTAAATAACGCATAAGGTGAGAAAGAACGATATGAATCAAATGCAAATAAAATTCTATCTAAAGGATTTGTATATCTTATTGAATAATTTTTTAAACTTGATCCATATTCAATAAAAAAAGTTTTTTTTTTTGATTTATTATAGTTTAATCCTCCTATTTGACCAAAACATGCTGCTAAAGAATTATCATTTTTTAAAATATTAATTGCTTTTTTTACTCCTGAAAAAACCAAATAATCATCTTCTGCTAAGCACATAGCATACCTTGTTTGAACTTTTTTTGAGGCAAATTTAATTCTCTCTACATATGATAAATCAGCAGAATGAATATACTCAAATTCTTTATAAAATTTTAATTGATTGATTAATTTTTTATCAATTCTTTCTTCACTACCATCTGCTATTATTACTTGCACAGAGTAATTCGATAAATATATTATCTGTCGAGTTAAATATACTAACCGATTATATGTAGGTATTACAATAGTAAGATCTGAAAAATCATAAAAATCTAAATTTTTATCTCTAAATTCTAAAAAACCTTTTTTTAAAAAATTGATTAGATCCTCATTATGCATCTCTATTAGACTTTATAATCATTGCTTGTCCTGTTGGGAATTGAATAAAACTTAAGTTTTTATTTTTAATAAAATTGTCAATTGATTTTTTAGTATCTTCATACGAAATCAAAGCATAATCATCAAACAATATAATGCCTCCTTTTTTTAAAAGTTGCCAGAATTGATTAAGACTATCTAGCGTAGCTTGATGTGAATTCAAATCAATATGCAACCAATCAATTTCTTCATTTATCAATGTATTATTAAAGCACTCTGGAATTATACCTTTATGAAAATTTAAATTACCATTATTTAATAATTGTAAATTTTTTTTGGTTTTTTCAATATCTAAAAAACTATATTGATTAATATATTTATTTTCACTATTTGAAAGTTTATTTTCTTTCATACCTTCCCAGGCATCAAATAAATCAACAGAATATTCCAAGGATTTATCTATAACGGCATTTATTGCATAAAATATAGTAAGCCCATCGCAAACTCCACATTCCACTAATTTAGTTTTTTTTGTATCATTGTTATTAATTGAAATTTGGACTGTTGAATAAACTATATAGTGCCTCCACATCAGTTCATTTAGAAAATCTGAAATTTTTTTATCAGGAAACATATTTAAAAACTGAGAAAGATGAAATTTTTTTTGATTTACCAAATTTAATAGTTTTTTATGAACATTTCGAAAATTTGTATTGAAATCATTAAAATCTTCATCAAATGGTGAGTGATTACTTGTAACCATTCCCCATCCATTAAATGTAGGCCTAAAAATATATGAAATTTTTTTTGAATTAAATAAAAATAAATATATTACGTAAAAAAACTCAAAAAATTTTAATTTATTGATTAAATTACGAATGAATATTTTCATACTTTTTTTTTATATTGCCCTTTGAATCAAAATACTTTGAGTGACCCCAAAAATTCATTGGCTCATAATTATTGTAATTATAATATCCTTTTACAAGTTTGATATTTTTTCTTTTCTTTTTTAAATATTTTAATACTAATTTTTCTACAGTTATAGGTTGTTTACTACAAATATTAACTACTCCATTTATATACTTATTATCAACCAGTTTACAGATTCTTCTACATGCATCTTTAACAGTCATATAATCTCTCATTTGATCGCCTTTAGACATAAAAAAAAATTTTTCTTTATTTTTTATTTGTTTTTCTAATTGACCAATTAAAGATTTTTCATTTTGGTCTTTTCCATAAAGATAAAAAAGTCTTGCCCATTGTATAAGTATATTTTTATTTTTTGAGTAACTAAAAATTTTTTTTCTCAAATTATCTTTTGCTATTCCATATCTACTCTTAGGATATGTTTTGCTGTCTTCTGCTAAACATCCATTTTGTATTCCGTATTCAAAACAGGTTCCAGTAACAATTAAGTGATTTATTCCGCAATTAATTATTTTTTTTATGAAATCAAGACTCATTTTATAATTTTTAATATGTATTTTATCCTGATAGTTTGGCAAACCATCCCACGCTAAATGTATGACAACATCATTTGATGAGAATTTTTGATAGTCCTTTTTTTTTAAAAGTAAAATATTTCTTTTAATAATTTTTACATTTGTTGCCCATCTAAATTTTTTTATTTTACTTAATTGTCTTGTCATTACTGAGATCTTGTGACCTTTTTTTAATAAGATATTAATTAAATTAGATCCTATAAAACCACTTGCGCCGGTAACTAATATTCTCATTTTATTTCTTTTAATTTAGGTACAACAACATATAATTTGCAATTCCATTTTTTTGTATATTGAAGATTTTGTGCAATTTCTTTACTTAAATTCCAAGGTAAGATTAAAATAATGTCTGGTTTTGACATTATTAATTTTTTTTTGTTAACTATGGGAATAAGTGAACCAGGCATAAATTTTCCTTGTTTAGACGTTGCTTCATCACAAACATATTTGATAAAATTTTTTGATATTCTAATCGAATTTAGTAAAGTATTACCTTTTGCCGCTGCTCCATATGCGACAACAATTTTTTTTTCATCTCTCATTTTCTTCAAAAAAACCATCAAATCTAACTGAATTTTTTTTACTTTTTTTTGAAAATTTTTGAAGCAAGACATTTTGAATAATCCAAATTTTTTTTCTTTATATAGAAATTTTTTTACTCTAATATTTGTTTTAATTTTTAAATCTTTATGACTTAAGTATACTCTTAAGCTTCCACCATGGGTGTTTATTTGTTCTACATCAAAAATTTTTAATCCAAATTTAGAAACTATTTTACTAGTTGTAGTAAAAGACAAGTATGAAAAATGCTCATGATAAATTGTATCAAAAAGAGTATTCTTTACTAAGTTGAGTAAATGAGGAAATTCAATAGTAATTACTCCTTTTTTTGATAAAATTATTTTTAGAGCTTTAACAAAATTATTTATATCAGGAACATGAGCAAAAACATTATTTGCACAAACTAGATGTGCTTTGCCATATTTTTTTACTATTTTTTTTGCTAAGTTAGTATTAAAAAACTTTTCAATTGTAGCAATTCCTTTTTTTTTTGATAATTTAGCAGCTATCTTTGTGGGCTCTATACCCAAAGTTTTAATTTTTTTTTTGTGAAAAAATTCTAGTAAACAACCATCATTTGAAGCTACTTCTAATACAAAGCTACTACTGTTAAGTGATAATTTTTTAATAATTTCATCTGAAAAAACTTTACAATGTTTTTTCCAAGTTTTTGACACCGAGGACAAATAGGCATAATCATCAGTGAATAAATCTTTTGATTTGGTATAATCTTCTGTTTGAACTAAATAACATTTACTACAAATTTTTACTTTTAAAGGAAAAGTTTCTTTAGGAGTATTTAATTCATCTTTTTTTACATATGCATTAGATGGTGGACATATGCCTAAGTCGATTAAATCTTTAATTAATATAGTATTACAATGTCGACACTTCAAATTTCTATGCCTTTAAAGTTCGGTTTTAATTTGTAATGTTTTTTATCTCTTTCTGAAAGCTTTTTAATCTCTACAGGCCACTCTATATTTACTATCGGATCATTATATAAAATTCCACCTTCATTTTTAGATGAATAAAACTCCGAATGAAAATATAAAATTTCACAATTATTAACCAGTGTAACGAAACCATGTGCAAATCCTTTGGGTATATAAATACATTTATTATTAGAATCTGAGAGTATTTCGCCATGCCATTTCAAAAAAGTAGGTGAGTCTTTTCTAATATCTAAAGCAACATCAAAAATACTTCCTTTTAGACAAGTTATAACTTTTTCTTCAGCGAATGGAGAATACTGAAAATGTAAACCACGTAAAGTTCCAGCATCATTTGTAAAATTTCTGTTTATTTGAACTATATTATTTAAAAGACCTATATTCTTAAATTCATCTTTGCAAAATAATCTTTCAAAAGTTCCTACATTGTTTTCAAATTTAGATCTTTTTCCCACATATAGATTAGATATCTTAGTACTAGTGAATTCAAATTTCATTCTTAATTCATTATTATAAGTTTTTTTAATTCATGAATTTTACAAGACTTTCTTTTAACATAATTATCACAAAAAATTTTTCTTATTTTTTGCACTTTATCTGACTCCCACCAAATTTCTATATTACTCCAAATTTTATTTATATGATTTGCTGCATCTAAAGGAGATGTATGCAAAATTCCTACAGTTTTTAATTCGTTAAAGTATTTAGCCGATGTCTCATTCAATTCAAAATAACCTTCATCCCAAAAGAGCACAGTGGGAAAATTTATTGATAATGTATACAAAAGAGTTGTAGAATTATTGACAATAAAAGCTAGCTTATAATGATCTAATACCTTGCTTAATTTAGTGCCTCCAAAATCTTTGTGATAAAAAGAATTTTTTACTCTATCAATATAACCTGTCTTAAATAAGTCGTCATGCTTTCTTAAGATTCTAAAAACAAAATTTTTTTGAATATCCTTTTTTAAATTATTAATAAATTCTATGTGTGAATTCATATATTTATAACTTTGTGAAGAGCTAGTTGGCCAGGCTTGTGTTTTGCAAGAGTATCTTTCTACTGGATGAGTAATAAAAATAGCTTTTTTATTTTTTTTATATTCTAGAACTTTAGTAGAAAAATTTATAAAAGCAAATCCATCCTTCATAATATTTTTATTGTCTTGCCAGCCCCAAGACAAAAATTTATCAGATATATTAATCTGATGTTCTTCAGGAAGATTCCATTTAGCCATTCCAAAAAAACCACCATGTTGCCCAATAATAAATTTTGTACCTTTCAAAATATTTTTTGCAGTATATAATTTAAAATGTTCATCAAACTCATATGCATAAGCAGTAAATATTTTTTTTGGTTTATCAGGCCAATTTAATTTTTCAACACTTTCTTTTAATTCATTAAAAGACTCTAAAAAAATCTTTGGCAACTGCTCTTTGGTCATAAAAAGCAATATTTTAAAAAATTCATCATTCTTAGTGTCTAAATTATTTAGAAAATTACCTCTATCTAGTTTCTTAACTTTAAAATTTTTTTCTGGTGTAAAAAAATTTAAAGATAAAGATTTATTTAAAATGAAATTTAACTTAATTTCATCCGTTATAGAAAAGCCAGAGTTTTTGATAAAATACTCATGTTTTCTTGTACTGAATATCTTTTTAAAAAAAAGATCAAATTTTTTTAAATAATTATATTTAACACTCTCTTCTATATCAGCGTGAATAAATTCTTTATTTGGATAATTAATATTTTTACTAACTTCAATAAATTTATACTTAATGGTAAAAAAATTTAAAAGCAACTTTGAAAATATGTAATGATGCCATAAATCATCTCTCATAAAAGTACTAAACATTTTTGTATCAAAAGGTACAAAGTATTCAGAATCTAAATTTATAATAAATGAACTATCAATTTTATAATGATTATTAATTTTTGATAAAATTTGATACTTATCAAAAATGATATGTATAAATTTGTGCAACCAGGGACCAATCAAAATTTTCCAAAATCTCTCCGGGTATTTTACTTTATGGTACAAATTTAATTCTTTTGTCAGAACAGATAAAGTTATAGAATTTAGAGATCTTAAATAAAAACTATCTTTAAAAAATTTTTTTCTGTCATCCCAATGATAATCAGCAACTTGATATTTATATTTAGCTGCTATTTTATTATCTCTATAGATTTCACACCATTGACCAGCAAGAAGATTTATTGAATTATTTGACCAAGTTTCATAAATCGGCGTAGTTACAAGATGATATGTATTCATACAATGAAAATTTTATTATTAATTGATTTTATATAGCGTTTTTTAATTTTGGTACCTTATTAATTTTCTTCTTTAAAACTTTTTCTAATAAGTATTAAAAGTATTATAGTATGATATTATTGTTTAAAACTTTTTTTTCAATTTTTTTAAAATCATATAAAAAGTTCTTTGAATTATAAATTATTTTAATACAGTTAATTAAAAAAACTGTTGTTAGAGTGACTACACTAATGTCAGTTTGTGGTTGTTATAAGTAAAATATTAAGAATAACATCTTTCAATAATAAATTTTTTAACTCACATTAATCAATCATCAGGGTGGGAGGCAGTTATTGAAATTTTTTTTTTAATTTATCCCACTAAAAAAAGTTTTTTTTTAAATTTG
>Ga0164293_10003907_pt1 | contig 12753 bp, 8 predicted proteins | sample GEODES118metaG_FD_111487 | JGI IMG/M metagenome (GOLD analysis project Ga0164293, IMG submission 111487) | Eutrophic lake water microbial communities from Lake Mendota, Wisconsin, USA - GEODES118 metaG | ecosystem: Environmental > Aquatic > Freshwater > Lake | place: USA: Lake Mendota, Wisconsin... | reverse complement strand
TCTGTCAGGATCGCTTCCTGTTCGGCAATGTCCAGGTCCGTTGACTCCATCCTGAGTTTGGAAAGCAAAGTGCCCTTCGTTACGAAAGCCCCGATTTCGAGTGGAAACTCTTCAACGATGCCATCGGATCCTGATGCCACAATGCTGGAATGCCGAGGTTGTACATTTCCTAAGGCACGAAACTCGGGAGCGATGTTTTCCTGACGAATTACGGCCACTTTGACCAGGGCTGGTGGCGGTCCGGTATTTCCAACTGGCGGCGACCCCGCTTTGGTTTCAGCGGCGGCTGTTTCTCCGGCAACCTGCGTCGGTGACTGTGAACATCCGGCAGGAAGCAGGCAAAGGCCGGCCATCAATACGAAGACAAACCTGTGTGGATTGAAGTTTCTCATGTAATCTGGATCGGCAGGCAAGGGCGGGGCTATATGAATTTGACTGTGCAGGGTAGCCACATCTTACAGGTTGTCGCCAGAAAGTGTTTCTGGTTTCACCGATTTCCCTTTGGAGGGTGAGCCGCGATCAATAGTTCAGTTCCCGAGGATCGGGACAATGATGCATTTTGGCATCATTTTGCGTGTTCATTCAAATTTAGCTTAATCCGCTTTTCTCAACTGCTCTGTTACGTCGCGGGCTACAGCAAAAATGACACCCTCTTCTGGAATGGATTTAGCTGTCCATTCGAATCGCCGCCATGATCCGAACTCGGTCTGATATCGATTCTGAAACTGGACGACCGGCCGACCTTCCAGCAGTTGTCCCATGACTCCGATCGTGTCAACGCGATCGTCCGGGTGAACGAAGTCAAGAAATGGCCGCGACAGCAGTGACTTTTCGTTGTAACCCAGAACTCGGGAGAAATTGGAATTCACTCTCCGAAAGTAACCATCGAGTCCGGCGATGCAGAACAGGTCAAGACTCAGATCAAAGAATCGTTTCAGGTCCGTTTCCGCACGCTGCAACATGGACTCGAGGTACATCGTCAGTTCTTTAGCCACAATGCCCGCATGAGCAGGGCGGAGGTGCACTTCGGGAGCAAGGCAGTTGCGAGCCAATCTGATCAGAACGCCATCAGCTTCGCATTCCGAAAGTTTCTGATACGTTAAACTCAGATCACCCTGTGCCGCGCGGAAGCAGACATCAATCAAACTTCGACCGCAATGAGGTGGATGCCCCGTCAGGATTTCACACAGAATTCCTCCAAGTCCAAATACATCCGAACGAACATCAGTGCACTGACCGCGTGCCTGTTCGGGAGACATGTAGGCCGGTGTTCCCCAGATGGTTCCGGCAGGAGCTTCCGCCTGAAGCGTCTGGGAAGCCAGTCGTTCGGCCGCGGTGAGGATTGTTGATGATGATTTGAGTGCTCCGGTGACTGAAATGTCACAAAGCTCTGTTGAGGCTCGGGCAAGGCCCCAGTCCATGAGATGCACCTCGCCGAATTCACCGACCATGATATTGGACGGTTTGATGTCGAGATGAATGATTCCTCGTGAGTGTGTGTAGGAAAGAGTCTGGCAGACCTGTTCAAAGACTTTTAGCAATCGTGGAAGATCATCCTGTGTCGATTTGCGTTCTGCCAGCAATTCAGAAAGAGTCCGTCCCTGAACCAGTTTCATGGCGAAGTACGGGCGCTGATCCCACGATAATCCGGTTTCATAAATTGGTATGATGCCGGGATGCTGCAGTCGACCGGTGATACGTGCTTCGTACGTAAACTGTTGATGAAGGTGAAGTTTGCCTTTATGGACCTTTCGCAGCAGCTTAACAGCAACGCTACGATCAAGTTCCAGGTCACGTGCTTTGAGAATGATTCCCATACCGCCTCGAGAGATCTCAGACTCAAGCCGGAATTTTCCTAGTTGCCGATTGGTCAGTTCAGACGAGTGTTCCTGATCCATGGCAAGACTTGCCGGGTTGATAGGAGCTGTCTTTTCAAGGCTCGCTGCTTCAAGTTGCGCCAGCAACTCCTCGGGAATATCAAACGGAAGTTCCTCGCCTTGTTCTTTGGATTCTTCCGATAGAAGAAAATGCTTTGCTGTTTTCCGAGGGCGATCGCTGTTGTGCGAGCGGTCCGGTGTGTCCGTTGCACGCGGCGATGCTGAGAGATTATCTCTTCTCATTTCGGCCCGCCTTCGCTGAACTGCAGCGACGTTGCGAGGTGTCGGAAACAACCATTCACGCGTACTGTAGCACACGGCTTGCTGATCGCCTGTCTCTGCGCTGTCCGCGGCAAGATTACACCAGCAGTTGGAGCGGAATTCAAGTCGCAGTCCACGAATCAGGACGATTTTGCCTCAGGCATCAAAGCACTTTACGAATGCCGGACAGGCGTCGATCTGCTTCATGACGCAGTCAAAACTCAAACTCGGAGTCTCAAACAGATATGCAGCAGTTATCCGTATTCGTTGAAGACGAACGGCAGATTCATTCTCTGCAGAGGGCACAGAATGAAGAAAACTATTTCTGGGTCAACAAATCAGCAGCCAGTTCGAGATGCTGTTCGATCTCTTCATGCGGTCTTCTGCGTTGAGAAGGTGGTAGTAGAGGAGTGTACTTGTCGAGGAAGCCTTCGACAGCGTCTCCGGGCATCGGCTTCGAATAAAGATAGCCCTGGGCGTGCGTCGATCCCATTTCGAATAGCAGTCGTTGCTGTTCCGGAGTTTCAACACCTTCGGCCACAACATCAAGATTCAGGCTCTGCGCCAGGGCAATAATCGTGCGCACGATTTCTCGTGTTTCGGTGCAGGTGTGCATGTTGCTGACGAACGACTTGTCAATTTTCAGCAGGTCCAACGGCAGTCGATGCAGATAAGCGAGTGACGAGTAGCCCGTTCCGAAGTCATCGATTCCGATGCGAATTCCGGCGTCGCGAAGTTCACTGATGATCTGTTGGACGAGTTCCGGATTCTGCATCAGAGTACTCTCGGTCACTTCGATCTTCAGCATTCTTGGGTCAATTCCCGCCCTTGCAACGGTCATCAGCAAATCGTTTCGGAACAGCGGCTGCCCGAACTCACCTGATGAACAGTTGACGGTAACGCTGACAAGATCATCGATCGCACGGTTGCGATTCCATTCCTGAACCTGATCGCAGGCCAGTTCAAGAACAATTCGTCCGAGGCGACCGATGAGACCAAGTGACTCAATGACGGGCACGAAGACATCTGGTCCGACTCGTTCGCCGCGCGGATGTTTCCATCGACACAGGGCCTCGAATCCTTCAACTCTGCCAGTCGCCAGTCGAACGATTGGCTGGTACTCAAGGTAGAACTGATGACTCTTGATAGCCTGACGCAGATCACATTCAAGGGCCAGCCTGGCAGAAGCAACTGTTTGCATCTCCGGATCAAAAATGCGATAGCCACCTCGGCCGCCAGTCTTGGCGTAGTACATAGCCGTGTCCGCTTCGCGGATTGCATCGGCAGCTGATTTGCCATCACCACCACCAAAAGCAATGCCGATGCTGACCCCGACGGCGACTTCATGAACACCCACCGCGAAGGGCTCAGAGAGAGCTGCGATGAGGCGTTCTGCGACTATTTCTGCGTCAATGTGGTTTTGCAGACAATGCAGCAGGACCGTGAATTCGTCTCCACCGTGTCGTGCGACGGACCATTTCGTGCGATTTCTGGCCACGACATCCGTCTGACGCAAACAGCTTTCCAGTTTCTTGGCAACACTGCACAGCAGCAGGTCGCCAGCATCATGGCCCAGACTGTCGTTGACCAGTTTGAAGTTGTCGAGGTCCAGAAACAAAATGGCAGAGAAGCCGAAGGTTGCCTGATCAAGATGCAGGACTCGATTCAATTGCTCTTCAAACAGCAGACGGTTCGGCAAGCCGGTCAGAACATCTCGAACTTTCCCCTCGGTAACGTCGGCGAGGGAACCAGCGAGACGTCGAGGTATACCGTTTGCGTCGGACTGAACAACTCCGCTGCACAGCATCCAGCGGAAAGTGCCGTCGCGATGACGCATCCGAATTTCTGTCTCGAAGCGACCATGCTCCAGTGAACTGCGGCTCCCGAGCAATTCGGTGAACTGTTCGCGATCTTCGACATGGATGCGTTCGAACCAGGAGTCTACCGAAGAATCCAGTTCGTTGTCGCTGTAGCCCAGCATCTCTTTCCAGCGTGCCGAAAGAAAGATCTGTCGTTGAGCAACATCCCAGTCCCAGAGACCTATCCGGGAACCTCGCGCCGCGAGTGCATATCGCTCCTGACTACGTTTCAGTTCAGAGAGGGCGCGGCTGAGCTTTAGCTGAAGAGAAACGCGGGCCAGCGTAATCTGGGGATCAAGTGGCTTTGTGAGGTAGTCATTGGCCCCTTCTGTGAAGGCTCGAACAACATTCTCCCCTTCAGCTTCGGCCGTAACCATAATGACGGGCAGCGCGCCGTCAGGATATCGAGAGCGAATTGATTTCAGGACATCAAATCCGCTCATGCCGGACATGATGACATCCAGCAGAACCAGATCAGGTAATTGTTCTTCGAGACGCTCAAGTGCGGCTTCGCCACTATCGGCAGTGAGAACATCATGCCCATTGCGTGACAGCATGCGGCTCAGGATCTCTCGATTGATTCGCTCGTCATCAACCACAAGCACCAATGCGCGTTCACCTGGCAATGACAATGCGCCATGAGCGGGCGACTTGTCTGCGAGCTTAGCAGGTGGTTGTTGTCCGGTTAACTGCACGGGATCGTCCTGCTGACGCGACCAGAGTGAGGGGAGCGAATTTTTCAACTCAGTGGGAACACTTCAATCTCCGAATCGACGTGCCCGACGGTCTTCAATCTTAGGTCGCAAAATTTCAACGTGCGTACAGTGAAGAACGTTTTGGGGCAATCACCTACTGCGGCTGTTGATCTTTCATCCACAAAAGACGCACAATCCGTGCTAATCGCTACAACCTGTCCGGTGAATTCGCGTCGCATAATCCCGCTGAGCGTGTTGGGAGGCGTGGTTATCAGTTGGAATTTGGGCCGAATGAAACAAAAAACGCTGCAATCAGCAAGTGCACAACACATTTGTCATATTGGGTCTCTTTAATCGAATGCCAATGTCTGCGAAGAGATCCTGCCGTTCACTACAGTGATATTAATCTCGTCGGGGATCCCGTACTTATTGTTCAACGGTTTGCTGAAAGGCGATCCGGGGCCTTTGTTTCGAGTAGCGTGCTCCATGCTGAATCTGATCCTGCAATGGAATCTTGACGTAATCACATTTGCAGTCCTGACGCTTGTTGGGGTGTTGCTGGCTGATCACTATTTTTTCAGTCGTTCGTTCGACAAAAGGCAGCGTGGCGCTCTCAGAAGTTCAGCGATGATTCTGATCTGCGGCAGCGTTTATCTCGCGATACGATGTGGAGAAACGGAGCGCGCGCAATTGCGCAGTTCGATTGACGGATTTGCGACTGGCTACGCCGATGAAATGCGTGAGCACGGTCACTCTAAGATTTCCGAGTTCACACCGGCAGACGATCCGACCTACCTGCTGCTGCTGAACAAAGAAGTGAAGTGGTTGAGTTTGAGTAAAACCGTTGATGATGTTTACACGATCAGACGCAGCAAGGATGGGAATCTGCGGCTGCTTGTGGATTCTGAGACAGACTATAACAACAACGGAACTATCGACGATCTTCGCGAACAGCGAACACCGATTGGGGAGATCTACGAGAACCCCTCGCCACTTGTTCTAGCCGCACTTTGCAGTGATTCTCCCGGCACATACTTTGACGATGTGCCATACACTGATCGCTGGGGGACTTGGGTTAGTTCTTACGCTCCGATTTTCGATCAGCACGGACAGCCTGATGGAATCGTCGGTGTTGATTTTGATGGCTTCGAGTGGGTTGCGTCGATTCTTTGGGCTCGGTCTGCGGTCCTTGGATTTGCGATGACGCTACTGCTGACGGTGATGGGTAGCAGTAGCACTGTGGGAGTGATGCAGGCCGAGTTGAGGCAACGGGCGAAGTTGAGTCGCGAGCTAAGAAAACAAGCAGAATCGCTGAGTGATCTGAATGCTGAGCTGATAGTCGCTCGTGATGCGGCGGAGCAGGGAAGTCGAGCTAAGAGTGAGTTTCTGGCGAACATGAGTCATGAAATTCGGACTCCGATGAATGGCATTCTGGGGCTGACGGAACTGTTGCTGCAGACCCCGATTTCCACAGAACAAAGAAGAAAAATTGAGTTGGTTGTGTCATCGGGGGAAGCTCTGATGACTGTTTTGAATGACATTCTCGACTTCTCCAAGATCGAAGCCAACATGCTTCAGATCGACAAAACTGAGTTTGAACCTCGCGAAGTCGTCGGTAATGCGATGAAGCTGTTGGGTTTGCGGGCGGAGCAAAGAGGGCTGGAATTGACCTGCAGATTCCTGCCTACAGTGCCGCGTTATTTGCTGGGTGACGCAGGAAGAATTCGTCAGGTACTGGTCAACCTGGTCGGCAATGCCATCAAGTTTACGCATCATGGTGAAGTTGCAGTGACTGTTGCTGATGTCACAACGGAGGAGAATCGCCGCGAATTGGAATTCTCCGTTCGAGATACGGGTATTGGCATCCCGCTGGAGCGACAGGAATCCATCTTCGAAGCTTTCGTTCAGGCTGACGGAAGCACAACGCGACACTACGGTGGCACAGGCCTGGGGCTTGCGATCTGTACTCGACTTGTGGATCTGATGGGCGGTCGAATTCGCGTCCGGAGTCTACCCGGAACAGGAAGTACGTTCTCGTTCCGAATACCGCTTGATGAAGCCACGAAGGAGATTGCAAATTCACCGGATCAGAAGTGCGATTCCCTGCCTCGACAACGAGTTCTTGTCGTTGATGACAATCCAACGAACCGTCTCATCCTGCAGGAGATTCTGACAGTCTGGCGAATGGATGTAGAAACTGTCGATCAGGGAAGGCTGGTTCGCGAAAGACTTGAGGCGGCCGACCGATCCGGCAATCAATTCAGCCTTGTTCTGCTGGACGTTCATATGCCGGGAATGGATGGATTTGCAGTCGCTGAAATGATCGCCAGTCTGTCTTGCGCACGCGATACGAGAGTGATCCTGTTGAGTTCGTCCGATGCGGCTCACCACCGTGGTCGTCTTAAGAGCGCAAATATCTGTGCTTATCTGACTAAGCCGGTGAAGCAGTCCGAGTTGCTGGAGACGATTCTTGCGCTGGATGCAGCCGTTGAGGAAGTGTCGACCACTCCGGTCGCGGCCGAACAGGTTTTGCAGGTTCAGGGATCGCGAGGTCGACTACTGGTTGTCGAAGATAATTTTGTCAACCAGCAACTGATGATGAGAGTGCTTGCCAAGGACGGATTCGAGGTCACGATTGCTGCCGATGGCAGTGAAGCCGTGCGAGTTCTCAATACCGAAACGTTCGACGCCGTCCTTATGGATTGTCAGATGCCGACAATGGATGGTTACGAGGCAACGCGGTTGATTCGAAAGGCAGAACGGAAAGCAAGGGCAGGGCATCGCCTGCCGATTCTTGCACTGACGGCCAATGCAATGGCCGGAGATCGGGAGAAATGTTTATTCTGCGGGATGGATGATTTTGTAACGAAACCGATTTCCTTTGCCGGGTTGTACGGAACGTTGTCTCACTATCTGCAGTTGCCGTTGCCTTTGCAGTTGGAACCAGAGCCTGAGGTGAATTCAGTTCTTCTGAACGATAACAGCGAACCGACTGACAAAGAATTGAATGCAGTGGTTGCGGCAGAAGTAGCTTCTGCCTGGTCTGTTGCCGATCTGCCCGTCAATGCTTCCTCTGATGCAATTCTGAACCGTAAAGAACTGATGAGCCGTGTCGGTGGCGATCAGGAACTGATCGAGATTCTGGCTGCTGCTTTCCGCGACGATGTCCCTCGACACATTGCCGCTTTTAGTAATGCCCTCGCTGTTAACGACGCTCAGGCTGCAAAGAAAGTCGCTCACACCATCAAGGGCTGTGCTGGGAATCTCGCCGGGACTCGTCTGCGGGATTATGCAAAGACCCTCGAACTTTCCGTGGCGTCATGCAATCTTGATGAGGCAAAGCAGGCCTTGCCACGACTGGAAGATGAGATCAATGCGCTCCTCGATCAGCTTGAGCAGATGGCCTCATCGTTACAGAACGCCTGAATGAATCCATTTCCGTTTTGGACCTATGGCAGACGTTTCAGCTTTCCAGGATTGGGCAAACCAGAATAATCGTCCTGAAAAGAAGAGAATCGACGCGAACCTTGCGCACATTGCGTGTCGACAGTTGAATTCATGACGATGACTTGGCACTATTCCCTGCTATCAGCACAGCGAGACTCGTTTCTTTGTGTTGAGTTGGCATCAGCAGCGAGAGTGGCGAAATTGGCAGACGCGCTGGATTTAGGATCCTGTGCCTTAAACGGCGTGGGGGTTCAACTCCCCCCTCTCGCATTTGATTGATACGCTGAATGCATTCGAAGCCCGGCCAAATTTCTGGCCGGGTTTCTTCATTCATGGATTGACAGGCGACTATGCTTTCCGCCCTGAAGAACCAGGCAGCCTTCTTTCGCCAGTTTCGCCAGCGGTTTGAAACGACCGGCGCTATTGCTCCCAGCAGTCGATTTCTGGCACGATCCATGACTAGTTTTCTGGCCGCACGAAATCCATCGACGCCGGTACGTATGCTTGAGATTGGACCGGGTACAGGGCCGGTAACAGAAGCGATCGTAAAACTTCTTCAGCCTCACGATGTTTTTGATCTGGTTGAGCTGAATGAAGAGTTCGTCGCAATCCTGAGGTCTCGATTTGAGAACGAGACCGAATGGCAGCGAGTTCGTGCCCAGGCGACAATTCACCAGCTGCCGGTGCAGGACTTCGTTGCACAGGAACCCTACGACTTTGTGATCTCCGGACTTCCTCTGAATAACTTCCCCGCAGAACTTGTGACTTCGATAACCGATACCTATTTCCGGTTGTTGAAGCCTGGTGGAGTTCTCAGCTATTTCGAATACATGTACGTGAGGCCCGTTCGAAAGATTGTCACGCGCGGCGCAGAAAGAATTCGGATCAGTTCGATTGATGAGACACTACAAGCACATTGCGACCGCTGTCGCATCCGCCGAGACAATGTCTGGCTGAATGTGCCGCCAGCGTGGGTTCAGCACCTTCGCAAGCCGCTAGAGGTTCGTTGATAGCCGCCCGCATACTAGAGTTCATGGTGCGTTGAGGAGTAGTGTGGATTCGTTGCGTGCACGGGCGATGAATGTCTATGCCACGCACCCAGCTTAAAGTTCAGTAGAACTTCCCGAGCCTTATCACCGTCTTCCAGGTTCTCCAACTCAACCGTTTTTTTGTTGAGGAAGTTGCTATAGCCAGGCAGTTTGAGCAGATTGCCACCGGACGCATCAAAGAAACCCATCTCCCAGTCGTGGAACGATCTGTGGTCGATCTCGAAACGGGCAATCAGCATGATCTTGTGATGACGTTTGTCGGCCGCGATTCGCTGGTAGGTGGCTTCTACAACGTCATTTTCGCCCTCCAGGACCTGGAGAAACGTACCATCCTCGTAAAGCAACATGCCGGTGATGGCGTCACGGTCGTTATTGCGTCGCGCGGTCAGCAGCAGATTCTGTAGTTCTGCGGGAGAGAACTTCGTCTTCGCTTCGCTGGTATAGATCATCTGTAACATTCGAAGGCCTCATTGTCGTTCCTCGGAAAGACAAGTCACACAAGGTTACCTCTCAGAAGCTCACTGCATGAGAGAACTGAGAACCTGTGGTTTCCAATGAACGAAGTCTCTGCAGAATCTGACGATTATGCAGACTCAATTTACGTGGCAGAATTGCCCGTGACTGTGTCGGCAGAAAGTCTGCGGGAACCGGGGAGAAACGCACCCGGATCTTCACTTATCCAGAGCACGGGTGATTCCTACCAAAGCCGATGCAGGCCTTCCGTCTTTCGTGGAATCTCATGAAGGTAATCAATCAGTTCCTGCCAGTCGCTTTCGTCAATGGAATCGAACGTGGCTTTCACAGCTCGCTGGTCGTTCGTAACGCAACTCGCAATTTTCGGATGGAACGTTGCCCAGTGATCATTCTGATCCGGAGCCGGTTCGTACACTGCAACTCCCACAACGCGTTGATTCTTCCGAGGCGGGCCATCGCACATTTTGTGAATTGGCTGACGTAGAATTCGAACCGCCGGATAGCTGCCGTCGCCGGTCGTCAGATCAGTGCAGAATGCGACCAATTGATGTTCAACGGAGATGATTATCCCCGGTAACGCGCAGCCATTCAGGAAGTGTTCACGGACGCGGGTCCAATACAACCACATGAGGATTCCGCTCAGGATTGCGAAGACCAGCATAGCCGTGGAAACAATAGCCCCGAGGCTGAAAAGAGTGGTCGCGATGATCCAGATCGTGGGCCAGCGAGGAAAAGAACTCCAGTACTTCAGAATGTTGACTCGCACACCGCCCGGATTTGAGGCCTGAGTATCGTTGTCGAGCGTGATGGATTTCGTCGATCGTGGAGCCGCTTTTCGTTCTGCCTCTTCTTCAAACGGTCGCCGGGTTCGCCGGGCTGGCTGTGGCGCTGCAATCTGAACGTCTTCGACGTCTATGATTTCTTCGCTGGGTACGGACACCGGTTCTTTGCAGCCCGGGCATCGGATGCGTCGCCCGGCAAGGTCGTCGGCGACTCGAGTTGGGCGGCCACAATGCGGGCACTGAAATGAAATAGGCATGGTCAGTCTGTCAGAGGTCGAGGGACATGATATCGCTTCAGTTTTCGATCCAGAGTTGATCGCTCGATTCCCAGGATCTGAGCGGATTTTGACTTATTCCACCCGGTGTGTTCCAGGGTTTTCAGGATATGTTCCTGTTCAATATCAGCCATTGAAACTTCGCGATACTCTCCGGGAGTACCACGATCAATGACCGGGGCAGCAGGACGACTGCCCAGGCTGGACAACTGAATGTCGGAAACACGAACGACTTCGTTTCGACAGAGAATTACGGTTCTTTCGATCGTGTTCTGCAGTTCCCGGACATTTCCCGGCCAGTTGTATTCGCGCAGCAATTGCATCGCTTCGTCGGTAAAGCCCTTGATGACGCGACCGGTTTTCTCGACAAACTTTTTCAGGAACGCGTTCGCGAGCAGCTCGATGTCATCTCGACGTTCACGAAGCGGGCTGGCCGTGATTTCAGCCACCTGCAGGCGAAAATAGAGGTCTTTACGGAAGTCGCCATCTTCGACGGCTTCTTCGAGATCTCGATTCGTGGCGGCCACGATGCGAACATTCACCTGGATCGGTTTGCGGCCACCAATACGTTCAAACGCATAGCCTTCCAGAACTCGCAGGAACTTTGCCTGAATCGAAGGACTCATTTCGCCGACTTCATCAAGGAATAACGTTCCGCCATCAGCTTGTTCGAATCGACCGATTTTGCGATCCACCGCGCCAGTAAAGGCACCTTTTTCGTGGCCGAACAGTTCACTCTCCAGAAGACTTTCATTCAACGCCGCACAATTGATGCAGACAAACGGTGCATCTTTTCGTGGGCTAAGCGAATGAATACTCCGCGCGATCAGTTCTTTTCCACATCCGCTCTCACCACGAATTAAAACATTGGCGTGAGTTTCGGCGATCAGCGAGATGCGTTCCTTCAGCTCTGTCATGCTGGCGGTTTCGCCGATCAGGTTTTGTTCCTGTGACAATTGAGAACGAAGAGATTCGTTAACACTGCGAGCCTGAGCCAGGCCGGTTTGAAGCGAGTCGCGTTCGTGAAGGTGCCCGAGTGAAACGGCGAGCTGATTGGCCACTGCGAGTGTAAATTCGAGATCATGTTTATCCAGCGGATTGTCAGGATTCGTCGAGTACAGATGAATCAATCCGAGAACGCGTTCCGCCGACGTGATTGGCGCACAGATGACACTGAGAGCCTTCATTTCTCCGAGGCTGTCAAACACGGACAACTGACGATCATCACCAACGTCGCGCGCGAGGATGGCTTCGCGGCGAGAGAGAACAACGCGGGAAAGGTTGTCGGAGACTCGTCGATAGGGCAGATCTTTCAAGCTGTGATAGGCGACAACCTGAAGGTCAGATGGCATCGGCGGGCCGCTGGCTTCCTGCGACGCAAGCAGAATAGCGGAGATACTGGCCACCGTTTCACGGGCGAGGCTGACCAGGACAACATCGGTCAGTTGCTGCCGAGTTTTGGCGGCCCCCATTTCAAGTCCAAGTCCATACAGCTTGGCCAGCTCAGCACCATAATTGAGGGCACTTCCTGAGGCAGCGCCCGGGGACAGGAATTCAGGTTTCGCCGTTCGATGCAGAATGCTGGGCTCGCGTTCATGGCTGACGGCCGTTTGCGTCGGCGACGTGGCCCGCTCACCCGGGGCCCCTGGCAATCCGGGCGGAGAAACCGGCGCTGATTCCAGGCTTGTAGTAAATGCCAGTCGACATTCACCGATGCTGATCACATCACCCGACTGCAACGTGAAATCGCCTGAGACGGTCTTTCCGCGAACGCTCGTGCCGTTCCGGCTCTTCAGATCACGCAGGCGCCATTCACCGTCGGAGAAGAAGATCTCGCAGTGATTTCGGCTGCTGGCATCATCTTCAAGGACAATCCGATTTGTTGCCGAGCGACCGATCGTGGTCACGTGGCCCTGACGCAACCGTACTACGTCACGCCAACTGGCTCCATCCCAGGTAAGAATAAAAGCGTACTCGTCATGACCTGAGCTGGGAGATGTCACGTTGTGGCTCGTAAAAAGATATGCGGTTGGG
>Ga0164293_10003906_pt1 | contig 12755 bp, 14 predicted proteins | sample GEODES118metaG_FD_111487 | JGI IMG/M metagenome (GOLD analysis project Ga0164293, IMG submission 111487) | Eutrophic lake water microbial communities from Lake Mendota, Wisconsin, USA - GEODES118 metaG | ecosystem: Environmental > Aquatic > Freshwater > Lake | place: USA: Lake Mendota... | reverse complement strand
TCATTATCAACGCTCCTCCAATCGTGGAAGAAATTCGGGTTTGTAGAGGATCAAAGACTAAGTACTTTGTTCCTATCTCAAACGAGAATTATCTTCATCTTGGGTTTATAAGTGTAAGTTTGAATGAAAATGTTTGTAATGATTTTGCAAAAGATCAATATATGCTCTATTCCACCTTAAAACCCGGTACTCGTGCGCTTTTTGTGAACCCTTTACGTACAGATGAAGATGAGATCATTCTTCCTTCTTGTACAGAGATCAAGATTATTAAGTCTCCAAACTCTACTATGTTTAAAGAAGAGTTTGTAGTTGAGTATGTCGAACCTAATATCTGTCCTGTAATTAACCTTGACTCTTTCTATTTAGAAAAGTATGAGACTAGATATAAACTTTATAATCAATACAAAGATGATATTAAGAGTTTCGTCAAAGCTATCAAAGCAACTAAATCATACAATATACACGATGTCGAATTCTTACTCTCTATCCCAGGAACATTAGCATATTTACAAGATGATGTAAAGAAATTCTTTTACTGGCTTAATACATTAAACATCAACTTTACCAAGTTTATAACAGACGTAGTCGGAGAGATGTACAACCTCCGACCTGAATTTACTTCTGATAAATATACGTTACCTAGAAGGGCGTTCTTACAATCTCTGTTGACTGTAGATACAGAGAATGGTAATGTGTCGATAATCCTTCCGATCAAGAATACAGATGACTTTGAGTCGGTTGAAAAGTCATTAGTAGATCTGGTTGCCAATAACCCTTACGCAAATCGCGCTAAAGCATCAGGAGATTTGCTAGAGTTTTATAACTTGTATTTTAAGGTATTATCAAATCCTACTATTGTTGAAAAACTAAACAAATTAGCAAGCAGATTCTCTTTATATAAGCTTCAAAATATATCTAATTATTATAAATAGTTAAAAATGATAAAAATAGGGTAACACAAAGGATAAATATATTTATAATGAATAATTTAGATCAATTATATTTTTACTCTAAAAGTAAGCATTGTAATGCCGGTAAAGGCGCTCGTGAAATTGTAGCTAATTCTAGTGATTATGCTGCTTTGAATAAGATTAAAGATTGGAGAAAAGTCCTTTCAAATTTTCACAATTGTCCTTTCAAATATGAGGCCAATGGATATACTTATAATACTATTGAGCATTGCTTTCAAGCCCAGAAAATTGCCTTGGTAAGTAAGGAAAAAGCCTTTGAATTTGCTATGGACTCTGGAAGTGAGTTGAGTAAGGGAGATGGCGAGTCAGCTAGAAAGCTTGGGCTAAGCCCAAGAAGAAAGAGAAAGTGGGTGGTCTTGAGTCCTTCTGAGCTCACTAGGTGGTTTAAGATGAGTAATGAGGTGATGAAGCAAGCTGCTATAAGTAAATATGCGGTGAGTGAGGAGGCTAGAGAGGTCTTAAAACACACAGGAAAGGCGGAGCTTTGGCATCTTGTCCCTAGGAGTAAAGAGGCGATTCGCTTCTCTCACTTGGAAAGGATAAGAGAGAGCTTATAAATGGTTTTAAAGTTTGAGATAATTTTACACCTAGGTGTAAAATTACACATTAGAATTGTATTATAAATATTTAAACACTTGGTCTATCGATAACAAACAAATGAAGCCAATCTTTCATATTGAAGACCGAGGAAACGTGTTTATTTTTCACTGGTTTATTTATATGGTTTCTGGCTTTAGATTTTTAGGTACAAAACAATCATTAAATGGACCTGGTGGATCAGGATCAATTAGTCAGAATGATGATAATGTAGTATTAGACTTATGTGAACCCTTACAATTATGTATTTCAAATTTAACAAAATCTTCTTATGTATTAGAGACGTTTGAACTATTAAAAGATAAGTTCAAATTGATTGACAAACAAGACATCAACCCAGAGGATGTTGTTGTTAATAACTATGGTGAATTTATCTTAAACACTGATTATCATATATCTCCAGATGGATACAACTATGTACGTGAATTGTTTTTGAATTGCATTGTTCCTAAGGGAAACTATAAAGGGAAACGTTATTATTTATGTAGAAGTAAGTCTCACTTGTTAGAAGGTAACGCTAAAAATAATTTGTGTAACTTCCATCTCGCCAAATCGAATGCCTCCTTCCCTGGCAATATTAAAAGAAGACATATAATTAATGAAAACTTATTAACCAGGTGTTTACAACTTTATAATATTAAACCTATCTTCTTAGAAGACTTTAACTTAGAAGAGAAAATCAATCTCTTTAATGAAGCAGAGTTAATTATCAGTCCAAATAGTGGTGGACTGACTTTTACGTTGTTTTCAAATCCATCAACTACTATTGTCGAAATCAACAGTCCGTTTACTGACCAGATTTCTCGGCAATATTTAGATCAATGTAAGTATTTTAAAGTACCTTATTACAAGTATAATTGTTTCAATTCTGATGGTTGTGACAATATGAATATTGATGTTCAAGACTTTTTAAAGTTTCTTTCTTACTACAAAATAATTAAGTGAATAACTGATTTATAACACTTGAGTGTTATAAAACACAATAACAATGGCAACACAAAGGCTATTTCAAATTGACTCTGGTCCTTTTCATAAAGGAAAAGTTCTTACTGCGAGAAACGATACGTTTAGCTATACTGAATACTACTATCCGTGTGAAGACAGAGAAAGGTCGGTTTTTCACCAAAGATCAACCGAATATAACATCTATATTGAAGAGATTGCTCGCTTAGCTCCTGAAGATATTAAGAGGGGTGATATTGTAATGGATATCTCAAGAGTACAGGGTCATCGGGGTGCTCAGAAAGCAATGTTCATCTACAATGGAAAAGAATTTGAACCATTACTTTTAATAGGACCAGATAAGAAAGAAAAGTTCTGGTTTAATATGTGGGTCACTATAGACGAGTTTATTCCTTTCTGGACTTACGAAAGCGAATTGAATAATAAATATTTCTATGCTTTGATTTGGAAGCATATTGATGGCAATACAAGAGATGAAATCGAATCGAGTTTACACTATAAACACGGCAAAGAACTAATGTCAACTGGTGAAACTCATTGTTTTCTGTACCTTTGCTTTATGATAAACGATTGTGAGATCGAGTGTCGTATTGAGTTTAACAAGCAGATCCCTATCGACTCTGATAAAGACTATCTTAACGAGATTAAAAGGCGAGTATTGTACCTATTTAACAATTACAAATATTTGTCTCTAACCTTCAATATAGATCACGTCAATGATCTTCAAATATTCAATGTTTACTCGATAACAAGGGATATTAGAGACAGAAGATCTTTTGTTGGTAGAGAGTGGGATGATGAGAGCTTCACTCTTAATTCTCTGTTTAGAATCCAAGGTCTTGATAGGTCTTGATTAAGACAAAAGTATGTATTAATATCTCTTCACTTTCTTTGTGAAAAGATTTACTTTGGGCTATCGTGCTTCACACTCAGAGCTCCTCTGGGGCTAAAAGACCCATTGACTCCTATGTTAAAGTAGTAGTCGACAAACTTTGTACAATTGTTATTATCGCAGCATTTTTGACTCTGTGTATATCCAGCAATCAACTTCGCTATATCAGTAGGAAGAGAGGTATTCTTGTCTATGATATTTACGACTACATCCTTTTCAACTTTGTTGAGATACTTAAAGTACCGAATAAGCTCATTATCATATTCTTTGAACTTTTCATCGATCTCATCGTCATCTTCTGACCCAACGCTTCTTACCGCGTCTTGATACATATTTTCAAGTTCGAAATGTTTTTGTAGAAGACTCACATTCAAGCTTCTGATTTCTTCGGTTGTAATGCTCATATGCTATTTATATTTAACCATTTATTTAAATATAATTTTTCATTCATCAAAAGTGGTGAGACAAAAATGCGAAAAGACCTATGAACCAATCTAATAATAGTATCTTCCAAGCATTTGTTTGTAGTTGTGTGTTACCTGACAAAATCATAGCTGAGAAGATAGCATACAATGTTCCGTGGAGTGGTCTAAGGCGGTTCCACCATATCTTTTGTCCAAATACTTCTGCTCCAGTTTGACGACTGTTTGTAAGGTAGATTGTCCAAAATCCAATAGCAATCAATCCTGCAGCAATACCTAACAATTGAGCAACGTGTTTACTGTTAGCATATTGTTTAGCTAGATACACAAGTAGTAGTCTGGCAGGTAAACATCCTAATACAAACAAGGTCATTGATTTCTTTTCTGGGGTCATTTTTATTATATATATAATTATAATAATTTATAAAACTTCTACATTATCAGCTGATTCTATTTCTGGTTCATTTTCTATTTCTGGTTCATTTTCTACTTGTTCTATGTCTACAGCTGGCTCTGGTTCACTCTCTTCTACTAATTCAACTGTGGCAGGAACTTCTGTTTTAGGTTGAGCTTGTTGTTGCATTGGTTTCCTCTTTGAAAACAACGCGTCTTGAGTGGCTTTTTGACCGGGATGCCAATTTAACGCAGCATCTGCATCTTCAGGCTTAAAAGATCGTTTGAAAGCAGACAAGAACTTTCTCAATTCAGGTAAGTTTCTCTCTACATAGATATCATAATAAAGAGTGGCAATCAGAGGAAGGTGTATTTGTGGAGGAGTTTGAGTAAGGAGAGCAAACAATGCCTTGTAATCTTCTCCAACTTTCACAATCTCAGCTGGGTTAAACCCAATAGTGTGAGACTTCTTTGCTAATCTTGCAATGAATCCTTCTGCTTGAACTTGATCAGACTTGTCTTGAGAAGGTGACTTACGCATTACAAGCAATATAATCATCAACAAGACCACAACAGCCACACCAATAATGTACCATTTATAATCTGTAAACAAAGCCTTGATATCCATCTTTGATATATGTTAAGACAATAATCCACTTTTCCGTCTACAGTAAAGCCTATTTAAATGTTTATTTAAATGTTTATTTATCGTTTATGACTTTTCTTTGTGCTGCGTCTTTTAACTCTTGTGTTGGGCTTAGCTCGTTCTGGAAGAGCCTTCATACTTTTGGTGTGTCTGGCCCACTCTGAACAGTTCCAACTACTTCTGGGCGATCTACGCTGAAGAGCCCAGCAAAGACGGGCTTGTGCTTTAGAACGAAAAGGCATTTATAAAAGAATAAGAAAATATTGCACAAATATAAATGAACTACTGGATACTTCTTATAATACTTTTGTTGCTCAGCATATTCTTCTTGAAAAAAGATAGGTTTCAATACACTTCACCTTCCAGTAAAAGACCAACTACAGAACAAGATATTCTTGATAAGTTATGGGAACTCGGGTACCTAAATAAACCTAAAATGGCAGATGTAAACCGTATTTTAGCAGTCGATCCAGGCTGGGGATGGCAATTGTTTACAGAACTCGAGTTAGCGAAAATGAGAAGTAACTTCACAGATGAAGAATGGAAGTATATCTTTGACAATTGGTCAGATCAGACTTATAGCGACTTAGTAAGTTTGTTACAGGATAGATGGATGATTCCTAGTATTAAGAATTTGATATAAGTATTTATTAAAATATTTTACAAATACAAATGAAGAACGCATTGGTAGTTGTAGGAGTTATTATTGTTGTATTGGTTTTAGTGTATCTCTTTAGAAGAGAATCATTCCAAGCATTGTCATTAAAGAGACTTAGAAAAATGGGTTCAGGTATATTGCCTGAAGTCAGTGTTAGAGAAGTAATCATCGATGAAACAGATCTTCCATCTGCTCTTGTTGATTTAGTCAGGATGTATGACTTTGATTCAATGGTAGTAAACCTTCTAAAGCAAAGAATTATAGAGAAGAATAACTTTGATTATTATACAACAGAAGCTGTGACCTCTCTCCTCAAAGAATATGCTAAATCATTGGTACAGAGCAATCCTTCTTCATTTCTTGAAGACCAGTTAAATTTTGCTCCTAGTGCACATCCTAAGTCAGCTGATAAAATTGCCCAACAAGATATAACTGGATTTCTTAAAATGAATGTCAATCAATGGCTTGATCCATTAGTAGACTTTACTAAGGATGTAATCACTGAAAAAAGAATAAATGGTTATATTAAAGAGCTAGAAGAGAATCCTGATGCAGACTTGCAATATGATTTTAAACTGTTTTTAGAGTTTTTCATTCGTCAAACCATAAAGGAAGATCAACCCGAACTTCTATATGAGATTGTAAAGACTAATCTTATATCAGCAGTGAACCAAATGAAGAGATTACCTTCTAAATATGGTGAAATCTTGCCTATGACTGAAGATATTTTGAATCAAGTTGTAAATCTAAGTCTTGAAGATGACAATAGTGAGATCTATAGCGAGATAGCTAGGCAAATCTATGCAATGTATAGAAGTGTCCGTTAAATTTCTGTCGTAACAAAGGTTTTAAATCTTAAGTTATTAAACTTAAGATAATGGTGAAAAAACATACTTTTCTACAAAGCTTAGATTGTTGTTGTATCCATTCATAATTATAATTAGATTGATAAACAATGCTTTGGTTTTTGAGTTTTGACAATATAAAAGTTTATATAATCCTGACGCTGTAAGCACGATGTTTGTGTCAATATAAAATGAGTCGTGCTTTTGTGTTAAAATAGAAGGTTTGAAGTTAAAGAATGGTAGGTCTTTGAGACAGACGACAGGTAGTATATAGTCATTTTCAGACGGATCGTCGTAGTTTTTGACGGTGAAAATATGAATACAGAATGGTTGAACGCGTTTGTTGTCTAATGGAATGTAGACAAGTTCTTCATTAATTACTGGAAAGGTGTCGAGAGAGTAAAAGTGCTTGTTAGAATTGAGGAGTACAAGTGCGTGAATCGCGTTTTTTTCAGCTGAAGTAAGTGTTTGACTCATTGAATGGTTGAATTTAGTGGAAGCGATGTTAAATCAGTTAACTCAATGAATGTTTAACGAGATGAGTACTTCTCAGAGAACTTTTTAGCCTTTGCAGGATCTTTGAATGCCCAAATAAATCTATGTCTAGATGTGACTTTACCTTGAGCAGAGTTTCTAATTTCTTGTTCTACAATACCAGTCTTTCTAGCTGCTTCTGCAATACTTGGATATTCTGTAATAAGATCTCCGATTTCACCATCTTCATTCTTGTTGTATTGAATCACACCTTGTACTTTCTTATTAAGAGAAGTATTGTAGGCGTGAATCATATTCTCAGATGCAGTTGTCCATTCCAAGTTGTTAGCGTTGTTGTTAAGAGTATCTCCGTCTTTATGATTGACAAAGAGGTCTTTATAATCTTCTAATGAAGAGTTGCCTTCAATTGGGTGAAATGCAAAGCAAACTAAACGATGAACAAGATAGTCTTTGTCTTTAGTATTTAACTTAAAATACTGTTTAGAGTTAGAGTCTAAACTTGATGTACTAAAACTACAAAAACGATTAGCACCTTGACCCTTCTTACTATTGAAAATAGTTCCATCTTCAAAGATGATATGATTGGGAAGTTCATTGATCTTTTTGTACTTTGTCGTCTCGATTTTATCAACGATTGAGGTATTCATTGCTTCTTTAAAACGATCAGATTGACGAGATTTTTGACCGTTTTCTTCACCTACTTGAGCACGTGTTCCTACATAAAGATTATCGAGACAAATATTAGCTCTATCATTATCTCTATATCTTATAACGAAACTACACTCTTGTCCGCCAAGAGAATCCCAGTCTTCAATCTTAAATGCTTTGGCAACAACAATAGCAGCATATTGTAAACTACGTTTATTTTCTTCTGGATCATACATCAACCATCTAAATCTTTCATCAAGACTGTAAAGATGACCAAAAGCATTGCAAGCTCTTCCTTTAGAAGAAATAAAAGCTCCAGGTACTGCAACCCATTGTTCTCCTCCGAGATTTTTAGGAAGAAGAGATTTGTCAGTTGGAACTTCTTCTAAAGCTTTAGTGTTGCAAGATCTACATCCTCTTCTTAATAGATCTTTACATTTCTTTGAAATCTCTTCTCCACACTTACAAAATCCAGTAACATCTGTGTTTGAGTTGATAATAGCTTTCTCATCATCTAAATCAAGCTCAAACTCGTAACCTTTACTAAGAAGGTTCTTTAAAGCTTCTCTATAATTGATCTTTGACATCTTATTTCTAATTGAATAATTAGAAATCTTAAAATCACTTTTTGGCAATTGTAATAAAAAATATAATCCAATAAGTGCGATAGCCATACACTTACAAAATGGGGAAACCGAGAGCACCGCCAGAAATTCTGATAATATTCATATTGACTCCGACAATAATAGTTTCGTATTGTTGAGCAGAAGCAGCACCTAAAGTAGCAGAGAAAGGCCCAGTAGTAGCTGCGATAGCATCTGCAGAAGCGGTGAATTGGAAGGAAACGTTGGTCAACTTACCATAGTTGGTAGAACCCATTGGGTTGGTGTTGACTAAGTCCAAAGTGTAGGATAATAAATGGTAACCGGTTTCTCTTGGGATAGAGATAGCAGTGTAGTATGGAACGATCAAGGAGAAGTAGTCAGATCCCATATTGACTAATCTGTTAGTGTTCTCATAAGCTAAAGTAGTTCCCGCAATTGGATCACCACCTAAGCTTGGTGCGAAGTTAACTCCGGTTGCAAGTGGGACTGGAGATGCAGAAGAATAATTGGATTGCTCAGCAGGATTGGTCTTGTTTCTAACAGCGAAGAATAAAGCCTTGATAGAATGTGCAAATCTGATGTCGTAGTTTTGGGTATTTGTAGCAGTGAATTGTTGCTTTGGAGCAGTTTGGACTTGTTCCATAAGGATATCTCTTGGAGCCTTACCCATTTGTGCTCTCTCAACGTTGGAAACAATAGCATACTCAGCCCACATATCACATCTCAACTCAGGATTAGATACAGTCAACATAGATGTTTGACAAGGTATAGAAGTATTAGTTGCAGTGTTATCAACAATCAAAACTTCTTCAATGTTTCTGAAGGTAACGTAGTGAACCATATCATTATATGGAATAGCTGCAGTTGGTAAAGCAACACCAGTATCACGAGCATAGAAAAATGGTAATGGCAAGTTCAAGATTGCTGCTGGTAAAGTATTAATATTGTTGTTACCTAAAACTGCTAATGGGTCAACCAATTCAGCATAGTTACCAATCATATTGTTGTAACCGTTAGCCTTACCTGCTGGGACGGTGAAAGCTGCCCAGAAGTCTAAGAAGTATGAATCCATACGCTCTGCAACTAAGTCGTTGAAAGAAATGTTAATTTCCTTAACTAAGTTGTGAGCTAAGTTTCTAGTCCAACGAATGTTACAGTCGTTAGCGTTCCAACCATTTGGTAAGTATAATCCTGATAAAGTAACTGCTGGTAATTGGATACGTAACCAAGTTCTTAATAAGTAGTCACCAGCACGAGAGATCTTGTATCCCCAGTTTTGACCAAATCCTGGATTACCTCCGGAAATGGATAAAACGGTTGGAGCAATAGTGAACCAAGTAGATTTACGTAACTTCTTAACGAAGTAAGTAACAGTACCGTTGTCACCACCGTACATATACTTTTCAGGTTCGTCATAAGTTGCTAAGTCAATGAAACCAGCTGTCAAATTGGATGAGGTTGTGTTAGAGGACATTTATGTTTAATATAACGCAAGAAAAAAAATAAAATTTTCAATCTCTCCTCAAGTCGTTTAAAAGATACTCTGATTACAAAACGTGGTCTTCTTTTTAAGTCCTCTTTACGATTTTCTATTTATATTCTCTAAACTCGTCTGATTTATCACCCATTTGTAATAAATCTGTCATTTTGCGCGACAAAACGCTCAAAACAACTATTTGCTCAAGAAACAATAGTTATAATTGTTCTGAACGCCTCTAACGCATTCGCAATGTAGCCCTCCTGCGCAAACTGGTCTTCCGGCTTTCTCTTCAACAACTCTACTTTCACATTCACATTCTCAGGCTTATAAACCCACCTGTCTGGACGCTCTTCTACCACTCGGATCTTATCATATAACAAACTCTTCTTCGAAGCCAACTGATACGGTTGTGGAGACAACTTAAACCCATTCATCTCCTTATAAATCTCTTCTGTAGAACGTGTCTGGAAACTGACCCAAGGCAACTGACTTACATATCTCTGAGTACCTACCCTAGTCTGTGAATCTCTTGGCACGATCAGAACTATATACTTGGTATCTCCCGAGGTCATTGTGTCGATTATCGCCTTATATATCCCAAACCCCTGATTATCGACTACTTTCACAGTTAACACATCTGGATACATCTCCGCTACCGCGCCTCGTATTGTGTCAGTCTCACTCTCTGCAACAATATTAAAATCACGATTCAAATTCAATCCATTATGATTAGAAAACGAATTTAATGCTTTTGACTTCAGTCTAGGGTCAGGATTAGAAAAACGATCACCCTTTGGGCTCTGAGCCTCGTAGAGGCGATCACCTCGAGGAGGCTCTGGTCCTGTATTCAAACTATAATTGTCATCAATCAAAGTAAACTTGCTATCAAACGATTTGCCTACAGGAGGACGTCCTCCATATTGAAGACCGTTGTTGTTTACTTCACTCATACCTTTGATTCCGCTACTATTAGTGGTAGCATATTGGCGCTGTGGTGGAGGAGGGTTAAATACGTCTTCAAGAACGGTAGCCTTGATTTGGTTATTTGTTTTACGATTCATTTGAAAGGGATTTATACTTCTTTAAAGAGAATAAAAACAAATTTATCAATATCTCCATTGGAAACTCGCATCACTCAGTCTCATCTTTTGATTTAACTTCACGTCGTTAAACTGCTTCATACCACTCTCCTCATCATACTTTGTTACCCATATACTCAAGTTTGAGTTGCGCTGCTCTGAAACATACTCAGTCTTAATTGTATCAACAATAAACGAGATAATCATCTTTTGCATCACGTTCACATCTTGGTGTGCTGCAGTGTACACGCTATCTGCAACACTCTTAATAGTGTCTATTGGTACCACGATCTTTTTGCCTTCAGGATGAACTCCAGTTAACATCCTGGTAATAATTGTTTGAATAAACTCTAAACTCTTTGGACTCATCAATGTCAGATAGCGTTCTCTAGGGGTCCATACAGCATAACGCGTATCATTAAGGTCGCCGAGTCCCTTGTATACACTCGCGTTATTGGTAGTGTACGAGTAGTTTACGTCTTTGAATTGTTTCCAGTAATCGAATTTAGCATTACCGTTTGTATAAGAGGTGTAATAAGGGTGGTCTTGAGGTTTGCCATCTCTAAAGAGAGCGTCTGTGCTTTGTAACGCGTTTACACCGTTCCAGTCTACCTCGTTGTTGATAATATCGATTGGTTTTGGAAAAGGAATATTGTTCTGCTCGAATCTATTCATCTTTCTATTCGGCCTAGAAATAAACAAAATTGTTTTTAATATTATTGGATTTAAACATAGTTTTAAATAATAAAATGAATCCTTCGATTGCTCCCATAACTTCTCCGAAAGAAACATTGTTCATCTTTTATAGTGACTTTTCTCGTGTATGTAGTCAGGTGATGCCTCAGGTCCAATACGTAAGTCCGCATATTCAGACCGTCTTGATCAATATTGACAATCCAGCGACCAGAGAGTTTGTTCTCAAACAAAACAAGATTCAAAAAGTACCTTCTGCACTGCTCGTCAACAATCAATTCAAAACCGCAGACTTCTATGAAGGAATAGACTTTTTTAATTTGTTAACTCGAACTATCGAGATGATCCAAGCTCAACAAGTCAAATCATTACAAGCCACTCCTGTTGAAAGTATCGTTATCGAACCATCTGAACACAAGATTAAGAAAAAGAAGCAAGTCAGAATGCAAGAGCCTGTTGAGGAAGATACAGAAGATATGCTCGCAGCAGCAGGAATGAAACAAGATGAAACTCGTTTCACGACAGATATGTCATCTACTATGATGTCCAGAGCAACTCCTTCTAGGATTAAGAAAGGAGAAGGACACGAAGGTATGAAGCAAAGCAGCTTGTCTTTCCAAGGCGATACCGCACCTGTATCAGCAGACCCTAGAGCTACTGTGTTAGATGATGATGATAATGAGTACGATTCACAACCTCAAGGAATGACACCAGAAGAAATAGGCGCGGGAGGTTCAGAGAACAAGGCAAGAACAGAGAAATCCAAAAGCATTCGCGCCGCTGCAGAGGCGATGATGACAGCACGTGGAGAAATCGAATTCAACTAAGTAACATATAGATTTTTATTTTATTTGAAATAAAACTTTTACAATATATCTTTAACAATAACCTAAGGTTTGTAGTATTGGACTGTAATCGGGCTGGCCGTTGTATATATTCTTTATACAATCAGTGGCTTCATACATCTTCTTAAGATCAGCTAACTTCTTCATCACAACCATCAATTCTTGGTCGTTGACTGCATCCCAATTAGGCCTCATCTTTGGTTTCTTGTCTGATTCTTCATCGAGAACCATCATATCGAATGGGTAGATGGCTAATGTGTTATAAGGATTACTCTCTTTAACATCTCTCAAATCATCAATAATCACTGTGTTACAGGGGTAGAAGTTCTGTACGTGGAAGAAATCCCATAAGATCTCAAGACCTTTAGTCTTCTCATAAAGCTTCTCTGAGATTTCAAAATGATATCTAAAAAAGACAACACTCAGTTCTCTGCCTGGTTTGTTTGGAGGCTTGATGAAATTATCAATGATAAACTTAGCATAGCTGTGTTCTGCTGCTGTGAACACTGAGACGTTAAAGTTG
>Ga0164293_10003903_pt1 | contig 12759 bp, 20 predicted proteins | sample GEODES118metaG_FD_111487 | JGI IMG/M metagenome (GOLD analysis project Ga0164293, IMG submission 111487) | Eutrophic lake water microbial communities from Lake Mendota, Wisconsin, USA - GEODES118 metaG | ecosystem: Environmental > Aquatic > Freshwater > Lake | place: USA: Lake Mendota... | reverse complement strand
CGGTGCAGGAGACTACCGCCGCCTCGCGCTGAAGATGGACACGGCGGGCGTGGCGCAGATCGTCGCGGAAGGGGCGGGCAGCGGGGCGTCGGGGAACGTGTTGCAGCTTCCGTCGAACACGACATTTGCTGATGCACCGGCAACGCGCACGGCGCTAGGGCTGGGGACGGGGGACTCGCCGACGTTTGCGATTACTAACGCATCAACAGGGTTTTACGGCACGGACGCAAGACTCGTCACTACGTCGGGTGGAGTAATGCTGTTAGGTTCTTCTTTTTATTTTACATGGGGTGTTTCCAGCCCCACCTCAACAAAAGACACATCCCTCTCCCGCCTTTCTGCTGGGGTTTTGGGGGTTGGAACTGGCACAGTAGGCAGCACGGCTGGCAGTCTATCGCTCACCAACCTCACCGCCAGCGGCAACGTCGGCATCGGAACAACGAGTCCCGGATCAGGGTTACATGTTTCCGGGGCGTTGGGATCTAACACCACGACTTACGATAGTGCAGCAGCGTTAAAACTGACTAATACGGCGGGGAATTCTTGGCTGCTAACTTCTGGGGTAATTGGAGTTATCAACGGAAGTTTTTCTATCAGGCAAGGAAGCACTGCGCTGCCTGCATTAACTATTGCTGCAACTACCAATAATGTCGGCATCGGAACGACGAGTCCGGCCAGCAAGCTGACAGTCACAGGCGGTGACATCGAAGCCACCGACAGCACCAAAGGCATCATCCTCAAATCCCCCAACGGCACCCGCTACCGCGTCACGATCAGCGATCTTGGAATCTTGTCTGCCGCGTCACTCTAACCACCTTTCTCCCATGCCCATCATCCCCGAGCAGCCCATCGTCGTCCCGCCCGTCCCCGGCGAGACCTACACCGAGCAGTGGATCTACAACCTCGTGGTCCATTCTCCCGCGATCGACTCAGGCCGCGTGCAGATCCAGCTTCTGCCGTTCGATCCGACCGTGCCGAAAATCGGACCCGGCGAGTTGCTGGAAAACATCGAGACCGACCGCCTCTGGGACGCTGTCGCGGAGGTGCCCGAGGTCGCGGCTGCGATGCAGGCGGTGTTGGTTGCCATTGGCCCGTTGCGGGCATGGATCGCTGCGCAGAACGCGCCCGTAACGGAGCCTGAACCCGAGCCTGAACCCGAGCCTGAACCCGAGCCGTGAGCAGCACCCGCACCATCCGCATCGAGAACAGTGGAGCCACCCGAACGGTGGTCCGCAACAACGGACCTGAAGGACCGGAGGGACCGGCAGGCCCCGCAGGCAGCATGACCGGTCCTGGCAGCGCCACGGCGGACGCCATCGCTCTGTTCAACGGCACCACGGGCAACGTGCTCAAGAACTCGAACGTGCTACTCTCGGCGCTGGCCACCGCGTCCGCGCTGGCGTCAGGGCTCGCCGGGAAGCAGAACACCGTGGCAGGCAAGGGCTTGTCCGAGCAGGACTTCACGACGGTGCTGAAGGCCAAGCTCGACGCCCTGGGCACTGCGACTTACCGAGGAGCTTACACGACGCTGGCGAACCTCGAAGCGGCGGTCCCGGCGGGCAACGCGGGTGACTACGCCCACGTCCAGGTCCTCGGCACCGACCTGAAGGTCTACCACTGGGACTCGACCAACGGCGTCTGGCAGCCGGGGGTAGACCTAAGCGGCAAGGTGGACAAGGTCGCGGGCAAGGGACTGTCCAAGAACGACTTCAGCGATGCCTATCTCGCGATGCTTTCAACGGCGGTGCAGACGACTACCCTGGATGCGGAGATCGCAGCTCTGGCTCCTATCCTTGCGGACATTGAGACCCACATCGAGTCCCCGTTCAACCCACACCCGTCCAGCTACGCCGGGATCGGACTGGACGACGGCGTCACCGCGCAAGCCGTGGCGAACGGGAGCACTCCGGTAGCGGTGACCGTGTTCAACACGGCCCAGGGCTTCAATGACGCGTCCAACGACTGCACCTCGGACAAGGTCAACAACCGCATCGCGGTGACCCGCACCGGCCGCTACAAGGTGGACTGGTCGATGTCCCTGTCATCAGGGACCAACAACGTGACGATCTATGGAGCGGTGATGGTCAACAGCACCGCGGTCGCTTCCGGGCAGGCGGCAACGAAAATTGCAAATTCCTCGGATGTCCATTTCATGGGCGGCACGGCGATCATCGACATCAGCAGCGTCGCAGGCACCGACGGGCACGTTAAGCTGGCGTTCTGGCACAGCCACGGCGGGTCAGTCAATCTGACCCCACTGTTCGCGGGCATGATCGCCGTCCGGCTGGGCGATTCTCCTTGACCGGTGAGATAATCGGTCGATTATCACGCCGTCAATGGCCGTCCTCAAAGTCAACATCCCGAAACCGGAGCCTAAAAAGCGCGGCGGAAAACGCGACACCGTTCTGGTGTCGATGACCGTTGCGGAGCTTCGGGAGAAGGTCGGTGACGATGCGGTGGTCATGGTCGGTCGCAAGCATCTTGGTAGGCTGCTTGCACGTTCCCTGGGTTGAAGGCCGCGTCGGGTGTGCGTCCCGGCGCGGCCTTTTCCTGTTGCCACGGGTCTCCCGATCGGCTAGACAGCGGGCATGAGCCTGCTCATCGACGAAGGACTTGTCACCGCATCCAAGGACGTGCCGAACATGCCTGTGGGCAGGACGGTCTTCATTCAGACCACCGCGGAGCTGGCTTTGGCTTGGTTCGACCCTAACACCAAGACGTTTGGGGCCACCCAGGTCATCTCCACGCCGGGTGAGGAGGTCAGCGTGCCGAGTTACAAGGCCCGCATCACGACCGCGACCACGGCCAACATCCGCATCGCACTCCAACACTGAACGACCATGAGTTTCCTACAAGGTAAAGGGTTTGTTCACGGGGGCGTCTCCGGCGACGGCACGGGCATCGACGATCCGGCGGCGTTCCGCGACAAACTCGGCGTTCTTGGGCGGGTCACAAAATTCCTTGCGGTAGGTGATTCCATTACCGACCGGTCTTCCGGGTATGCAGCGGACTACAATTACCTGTCTCTTGACCCATCCGGTTGGGCGACGGCTTTACGTCTGATTTCGGCGGGACGGATGATCCCCGTCCCGCGTGACAACGCGTTCGCCAGCGACTTGGAACACGCCTATTCCGGCATTTCAGCCGCGGCCTATCTTACGGGCGGTCCTGGTTGGTTGAACGGCGTGGTGCCGATAAACGACGCCGTGGCCGCGGCCGATGATGCGGATGTTATCATTGTCCACATCGGCACAAATGACATCGACGGTGTAGCTTCCGCGGCGACCATTGCGGCCAGCGTCATTGCAGTTTGGGACGCACTGGTGGCGACTGGGAAACCGGTGATCGGCACGGACATTTTGCAGAGGGCATCGACCGCAGCGGGATGGAACTCGGCAAAGCGGGATCAGGTCAATGCGATCAACGAAATCCTCCAAGAGTCATGGGAGGCGCACGGTCTAATGTCATACCGCCCGTGGAATGATTTCGTCGTGCTGGACTCGTCTGGCTATGCGGCGGCAACAGAGTTTCCGAATGACGGACTGCACCCGACGATGCGGCTGGGCCTCCAGTTCGGCGCGGATTTGTGGGACGCTCTGAAAGCGTATGCATTTGCCAGCTCATGGAGGATTCCCCCACGGGGGTCTAGTCTTTGGGTGACACCGAACCCATATGTTGACGGGAACGTGTCGGGGTTTGCGACTAGCTGGTTGAACAATGGGGTTGCCGCTCCATTGGCCAGCAAAACAACCGACGCAGACGGCACGGTGTGGCAGCGACTGGAAACCACCGGCGCAGAAAACACGTCGGGCATCCGGGCGTTTTACGCCCGAATCACCAGCGGCATTCCCTTAGCGGGAACGCGAGTGCGCGCCGCTGCTCGAATCCGCATCCCGACCGGCACCGGTATCACTGGCGCTTTCGTCGCCGTGCAGCAGGTGGGCAGTCCGGAAACGTCGGATTGGCTTTGGCCCATTACAGCGGGCGGCGGCACCACGACGGCAAGCCCCCTGAAAGCGGCCGAGCTGGTTTGTGTCAGCGAACCCTTCGAGGTGGATGCCAGCGTGACGCAATTGTGGATCGCCGTGGGCATCCAATCCTCCGCCGCCGGGTATGTCGATTTCCGGCAAGCAGGCATTTTCTTCGACCCGGAATAACCAACCCAACCATCTGGCCACCATGAAAACCATCCTCCACCTCGTCATCCTCGCGCTCGCGGTGCTCTACGCCGTAACCTGAATCCCCATGACCTCTTCCCAATCTACTGTCCGCCTCGTGCTGTATGTCCTGATCGCAATGGTGACCGCCGCGTCCGCGGGGGTTCTGACTGTGGATTTCGGTGACTCGAAACAAGTCGCTGTCTTCGTCCTGGCGATCATCGCCGCAGGGCTCAATACGGCTCGCAGCTACATCGACAAGTCCGCCACCGAAGTCACGAAACTGTGAAAGCCTTGTTCCACGATCACGGAACAGAACTTTTGAAAGGCGCGGTCGGCGTCGGAGCCAGCGTGCTGTCAGTGCTTACCTCAATGCAGGAGAGCATCGAGTACTACCTGCGCTGCGGAGCTTTGATTCTCGGCATGGTCGTCTCAATGACAACGCTCGTCTCTATCGTCCGCGGTTGGAAAAAGAAGAAGTAACCTCCAAACACACCAGCACCATGAAACTGACCTGTACCTTGATCTGGCTCGCCCTCGTTGGCTGGCTCCTGCTCGCTTTTTCGAGCTGCACCATGTCCGTCTCACCTGACGGCGCGAAATCCTTCAGCCTTGACGGGGCGCAAGCCACCAAGGCGATCGAACTCCTCAACCAAAAGTAACCCGTGAAAAAGGACTCCCGGCTTTCACGCGCAGGCGTCTCCGGCTACAACAAGCCGAAGAAGACCCCCAGTCATCCGACCAAAAGCCACGTCGTCGTGGCCAAATCCGGCGACCAGGTGAAGACGATCCGCTTCGGCCAGCAGGGTGTCAGCGGCTCGCCCGACGGGAGCAAGCGGAACAAGGCGTTCAAGGCCCGCCACGCCGGGAACATCGCCAAGGGCAAGATGTCCGCTGCCTTCTGGGCAAACAAAGTGAAATGGTGAAATCCCCTTCCCTATGAAAAACAGCAAAATGGCCGGATACGGCAAAAAGATGGCGACCAAAAAGGTCGCCAAAAAGATGGCCACGAAAATGGCCATGAAGATGGCCAAGAAAAAGTGAGCCAACCGGGGAGCGTGGCTGCAAAAGTGGCCACGCTCCTTTCCACTATTCCCATGAAAAAGACCAAGAGCACGGTAAACTCTGCGGGCAACTACACCAAGCCCACCATGCGGAAGCAACTGTTCAACAGGATCAAAGCCGGTAGCAAAGGCGGAGATCCAGGGGAGTGGTCGGCTCGAAAAGCGCAGCTTTTGGCTCGCGAATACAAATCCAAAGGCGGAGGATACAGGTAATGGCCAAAAACCAAACACACTACCTGCCAAGCGGTAAGGTCTACACCGGCCCCACCCACAAGACCGGCAAGACCTTGATGACTGGAGCCAAGCACACGGCAGCCAGCAAAGTTCTCACGCACACTCCCCCAAAGAAACGATGAAACCCCCGCAGGCGTCCCTGAAGAAGTGGTCGGATCAGAAGTGGCGAACCAGTGACGGCAAGCCATCCAAGGGCAAGAAACGCTACCTCCCGGATGCCGCGTGGGCTGCCCTATCCCCAGGGGAGAAAGCCGCGACGAACCGCGCCAAAGCCGCTGGAAACAAAAAGGGCAAGCAGTTCGTGAAGCAGCCCAAAAAGGTTGCAGAAAAAGTCAGAGGTTTCCGAAAATAGCCACTCACCATGACCCCACGCGCATCACGCACCCTGATCGAACGCCTTGCGAAGAAAACCGCGAAGGAGCTTCCGGCCGTCTACCTCGTCGGTGTCCGTGGCTACTACCGCGACACGATGGGCAAGTCCGGTGTGAATGATCGGAATCTGTATGACGACGCGGCGTTCGTTGTCGGGCCGGAGACCTTCGCTGCGTTCAATTTCAACACCGACCCGAGCGCCTGGCGCAAAGGTATCGCAACTCTTGTCCCCGGCGTCCACCTCTACCGCCCCGGCAACCACGGCATCTCCCGCCCCGGCGGCGGCTACCCGGCGTTCCGGCCCGCCACGAAGGGCGAAGCACTCCCGGTCTCTCGCGATGGCATCCTCGACCCGAAACCGGGGATTGCGATCAACATCCACCGCGGCGGCCGGACCACCACGTCAAGCGGAGGGTGCCAGACGGTGCCGCCTGCGCAGTGGGCTGCCTTCCATGCGCTGCTGGCCAAGGAGCTGAAGGCGGCGGGGCAAAAGACATTCCCGTATATCCTCCTTGAAGGACCGATTCTCTGAAGGCAGAGTGCTTGCGCTGGCTCCGGGGGAGTTACAGGGCAGGTAGTAAAGCCTGACAGGGTCGGGTGCGCCGTCCCATGGTTGAATTGCAACCCGGAGCCAGCAAACCTCAAACCACACCATGAAAATCGAAGAAGCAAAATTGGTCGCCTTGCACGAATACCTCGTCAAAGGCGGATCGCCCGAACAGATCGACGTTGCCAAGCAGATCGGCGCTGACCCCGACGATGTCGAGGAAGTGGACGCCTACGTCGATGCGCTGAAAGCCCGCTGGCCGGACACCTACGGCGACTCGGAACCCGAGCCCGCCGCACCGGCGAAGAAGGCCGCCAAGAAGGCCGCGAAAGCCGCCCCGCCCGCTGCTGCTGCTGCGCCGTCTGCGGCCACCTACCGTCTCCGCCGCCCGGACGGCACTGTCGCCGCGCTGGAAGTGATCGCTTCCAAGAACGGCACCGTGATCCTCGAAGAACCTCGCCCGAAGGATCTGGTGACCCTCATTGTCAAAGGCGACACCGTCACGGTGGACTTGATCGAACTCCGTGCCGGAAGCCCCGGCCGCGTCTTGCACGGCACCACGGCCGCCCGTCTGATCGAGATGGCTGAACTCGCCAAGGCGTGATTGAAACAGCTCCAAGGTCGGACCCGTTCGCCGAGGTCGTGCTCAACCACGACCTTTTGAACTGGTCCGACCCTTTGTTGGACGCGGACGCCATCACGATGCGTCTGCTGGATTTCCACGACTACTACGACGAGCCGGAATACGGCGGGCCGGAGCCGCTCGATGCAACGCCGCAGGAGCTGGCGAAGCACCGAATCGGCATCGAGAAGAAGATCCTGTTCGACGCCAAGCGTCCGAACTGGGGTGGGTCGAGCAAGTGGGGGAAGCCCTACTTCCGGCACATGCTCTCGCTCATCAAGCTGTCTTTCCCGGACACCGACATCACGCCGTCCTTGGCCGATGCGGTCATGCTGTTCTGCATGGGCATCGGCGGCGGGAACAAGAAGCTGGAGCACCTGATCGGGAGCCAGAACTCGGGGAAGTCGGCAGGCGCGATCCGCATCGCGTTTGCGATCATGATCATCGACCCCGAATACTCGGCGGTCTTCGTTGCCAACCCGTTCGACAACGCCGCCGACTCGACGGTCTGGGGCGACGTGGAGGAGCTGTGGGATCAGCTCTGCGAGCACCATCCCAACGACACCGGCAAGGGCTACGAGGACGCGACGTGGCTGTTCCCCTGGGGGAAGAAATACGCCAACCGGCAGCTTGACCTCGTGCCGGGTCTCCCGAAAGCCGGGACGATCGTCCTGCGAAACGTCAAGCACGTCGGCAAGTTCAAGGGGTCCAAGGGGCGCGGCAAGGACGTGACCCGTGGGGTCATGCTCCTGCTCGTGGACGAGGTCAACGAAATCGAGAACCCTTCGTTTGAGACCATGCTCAACAACCTGGTCTCGCAGGACCAGTTCTTCGCCATCACCTCACAGAACTTCAAGGACGAGGAGGACATGGGCGGGCGACTCACCCAGCCGGTCGGGCTGTTCGGCGGCCCGTCATCGTTCGACGACCTCGACATCGAGTTTGACGTGTGGTGGCACAGCTCGAAATCCTCGATCACGCTGCGTTTTGACGGCCACCGCAGCCCGAACGTGCTGGCCAACCGGACCATCTACCCGAAGCTCTTCAAAATGGAGAACCTTCAGCGGATGCGCGACGACTACGGCGTGCAGTCGCCGGACTACTACTCGCAGGTCCGATCGTTCCCCGTCCGCGGCGACGAAACGAACTCCGTGCTGTCCCGCGCCAAGCTGAGTGCCTCCCGGCACAAGGACACGTTTTTCAGCATGGTCCGGGTCACCGGTCGCGTGGCATTCTGCGACCCGGCGTTCGGCGGCCGGGACAAGGCGGTCTTTGGCTGGGCCGAGATCGGGCAAGCCTACGTCACCGACGGCGAGGGCAAGCAGGAGCTTCAGGAGCTTTTCGTGTTCAAGGAGCACTTCCGGTCCCTGAAGCTGGTCAAAGGGGCGTGGTTTCCTGGGGACGACAACTATTGGCCGGATCGGATGAAAGCCTGCGGGATGGACATCTCGGACTACACCGCTGGCGCGGAGATCAGCTACGAGGACCAGATCGCCATCCAGTGCCGGGAGCTGTGCCTCGCCAACAATATCCCGTTCGCCAACTTCGGCTACGACTTCTCGATGCGGCCGGACATTGTCAGCTCGATCAACAAGATCATGGGGTTCAACTGCCTCGCCTTCGACTACAACCAGGGGCCGGAGGGGCACATGATCCAGAACATCAAGAAGACCTCCGACGACTGCTGCAAGAACCGCTGCACCGAGCTGGCGTTCCTCGCCGCCGATCTGTTCCTCACCCGGCAGGTCCGCGGCGGCAGCTTCATCGAGACGGCTACCACGCAGCTCTCCCGGACCCTCTACCAGACGGTCAATCGCAAGTATGTCGCGGAGGGCAAGCGGGAATACAAAGCCCGCTGGCAGCAGGTCTCGCCGGACCACCGGGACGTTCTCATGGGGCTGACCGGTGTTGCGCTCAAGCGCGGCTTCCGGCAGAGCGTCGTCGGCCAGAAGTCGGCCAACGGGGGTCGGAGCGTGTGGGACGAAATTACGTCTCGCGGTCTGGGCAAAAAAAGGATAGTGAAGCGCGTCTGACATGGCTTGCGACACCTGCAACAAATCTGCGACAGCGGCTCCAGCAGCCGCGATGGTCTACAGCGCGACCGCGGCGAGCGTCGTCGGGCGCGATGGCGTGCGCTACCAGATCAGCAAAACGCTCGTCCCTTCGGGGCGTAAGCCCACCGGCGGCTGGCGGGTCTCGCTGCTGGTCAATGGACAGCACATCGAGGCCGACGGCCCGAGCGGGCAAGCGGTCCACGACGAAGCGGCTCGACTGCTTCAGCTCAACGGACTGGTGTTCTCGGACTTGGACCTGTGGCTCAACCTGAACATCCAGTGGCTCGGCAGGGCCACCGAGAAGTATCAGGTGGTGCGCCTGAGCGATCTGATGACCGCCGCATCCGGCTCCGCCGTTCCACCCGAGCACGCGCCCACCCGCGCCCGCCCGCAGGTCGGCCCCGCCGTCTGGGGGCGCAAGGGTTGGGGGATGCTCCAGATGTATCTGGCGCTGGACACCTACGAGTTCGGCACCTTGCTGATGCTGGCCACCGAGCTGCGGAAGTGGCTCGACCCGAATCTCAACCCCTCGACCGGCTGCGCGGAGTGCTTCATTCACTTCGGAGCCGCGATCGCCGATCTCCGCAACCGCCCCCGCTACACCCAGGCGGAAGCCCGAGACTGGCTCTGGCGAGTGATGAATGGGGCGAACACCCGGAAGGGCGTGCCGGAACTGACCTTTGAACAAGCTGCCACCGCGAACCACTGGACATGAAATTCAAATCTGAATACTTCGAGACGGCGGACGATCTGGTCCGCGCCAAGGACGATGCATGGGATGGCGTGAAGACCCGGCGCGATCGGCTCGACATCATCCGCAAGTTCACGAACATGCAGCGGCTGATGACCGACGATGAGGCCGAAAAACTCGGCCGCACGGAGATCACCAACTTCGGTTTGTCCCACCGCGACATGCTCCAGATTGAGTCGCAGATCACATCGATGGTGACCACGACCAATGCTCTCGTCGAGGTCATCGTGGACACCGACAACGCCGAGAAGGACTACCAGACCAGCATCCGCATCTCGGAGGCGATCAACCGCGGTGCCATCCACTTCAAGGGGAAGTTCGCGAACCTCTGGCGGAAGATCGGCGGGGAGGTTACAATCGCCGGGGGAACGCCGGTGACCAACAACCCCCGCTACGGCTGGCTGCCGGAGATCCGCGCCGACATGTTTTTCCCAAAGGCAACCCCGCTCGACGCCGAGCAGGTCTCCTACGCCTTTGACCCGAAGGAGCTTTCGATTCACGATCTGAAGCACATGCTTGCGGCGATCGGTGAGGGCCAGAGCCGCTACATCGTCCGGGAGAACGTCGAGCACCTCATCGAGATTTTGGAGGAGCAGGTCCGCGACAACCGCAAGGATCAGGGAAGCTCCCACGGGTTCGAGGTCACCGAGGCCGTCCGCGATGGCAAGTCCGAACGGTCCACGACGGTCTCCGCTTGGGACTACTTCGAGGTCAAATACGACGACAAGGGGAACCAGTATGTCAGTCGGACCCTCTTCACCGATGGCATCGATGGCACCGCGACCACCGAGCGAGGTGACCGCGAGGACAACAAGCGCAGGGCGTCGGCACAGATCATCGACTACGTCGAGAAAGCCTACCCGAGCGCGACCGACTGGCTCCACATGGTCTTCGTGGACTCCGAGATCGGCGGCGTCAAAACCCTCGACACCTGCCGCGGCATCGCGGAGTTGATCTACCCGTCGGCCTTGGAACTGGAGGATCTCATCAATCTCACCCTCGAAGGCGACAAGATCCGGGCCAAACCGAAGATCCAGCTCGGGGATGCGAACCCGGATGACGTGGCCCGCTGGAACATCGTCGAGGACATGTATGCCCCGGCAGGCGTGTCCGAGATGGAGTTCAAGGGGAACTCCCAGGGTCTCATGACCCCGTTCTCGCTGCTCCGGCAGAACGCCGCTGGCCTCGCGTCCTCGTCGGTCTCGAACTCAGGTCGCGGTGGAGAGCTGCGGCAGCAGGCGCTTGAGCGGCAGGAGAACTCCGCGCAGCTCATCGGCAACCGGCTCGCCGAAAGCTACAACCACCTCGAATCCATTCTTGAAACGCTCGTTTGGCGTCTGCTCGCGGGCGACACGAAACCCGGCACCGAGGGCTACCACGAGACGATGTGGGTCCGCGCCTACCTCGATCGCTACGACATCCCCTACAAGGATCTCGCGAAACGGGTACACAACCGGTTCCAATACATCCGGGTCCGGGCCAAGCGGGTGATCGGCAACGGCGACGTGCAGCAGCGGGTCGAGACGGCGGACTGGCTCATGAACAACATCATGAACTACGCTCCGGCGACCCGCCCGTTGGTGGTGCAGCAGGCCACCTCGCTGCGGACGCAGGACCCGGACTTGGCCGAGTATCTGGTCAAGGTGCCACAGGCGATCCTCAACGCCCAGAAGATCACCGCCGAGAACGAGTATTCCACGATCGAGCGGCGGGCCGCGCTGGGGCAGACGATTCCAATCGCTCCCGACGACATCCACCAGGATCACATCCCGGTCCACCTCATCGACATGCAGGCGATGGTCGCGATGGCTCAGATGCGGCCGTGGGACAAACTGGACGTGCTCCAGTTCGCCGGTCTCGCCGAGCACACCGGCGAGCACCTCCAAGTTCTCATGGGTAACCCGCTGACCAACCCGGAGGCCAAATCGTTCTTGCAGGACTACCAGAACATCGTCGCGTCCGCGCAGGCGGTTGTGCAGGAGGTCGAGGAGCGGCTAGGCTCCGAGCAGGGGCAGCTCACCGCCCGCGAGCAGGCCGAGGTCGAGCTGAAGACCGCGGAGCTTCAGCTCAAGGCGCAGGCCCTGGGCCTCAAGATCGAGGACACCCAGCGACTCTGGGCGAGCCGCGAGGCGCGGAACAAGTTGTCGCAGCGCAGCCAGTATGCCCGCGAGGTCGGGGAGTCTCAGAGGCTCCAGCTTGACAATAAGCGGATCGAAACGCAGGCTGTCTCTGGACAATCAGCGCAACAATGATGCAATTAACACGCCGACCGGCACTCCCCATCACCGCAGGGGTTTCACAACTCGTTGGCGATGCGAGCCTTTGCAAGAAGCTCGACGCCGTCGCCCCGGAGATCGACTTGGTTTTGGCGCAGATCCAGTTGGATCACGTCACGCCCGAGAACCGCGACAACTGCGGCCCGACCTTGCTGGCTCTCCAGCTTGTCCGGGACGCCTTCTTCCTCTTCACGACCAAAGGCCGCGCCGTGATGAAGACCGAGCAGTCTGCCAAGCCTCCAACCACCACCTAAAATGCCACCTATCGAAAAGATCGAACCTGGGCACGAAGCCCGACACGAGAAGAACATGAGCGCCCTGTTCGGCGACGAGCCGGGTGACGACGCCCCGCCGCCGGTGCAGGACCCCCCGGTGCAGGACGACGACTCCGAGGAGGACTACGAGGCCCCGGTGGTCAAGAAGCCTGCGGAAGCCGATGCCGAGCTGGAACCCGAGAACGAGACCGTCGCCCGCAAGATGGCCAAGGAGAATGGTCGCCGTGCCAAGCTCGCCGAGGCCAAGGTCACCGAATACGAGCTGGAGCTTGACCGGCTCAAAGCGGATCTGGAGACCGAAAAGGCCCGCCGCGAGGAGATCGAGTCGGTGCAGGTAGATCCCCGGGACTTCCCGGAGGTCAAGACGCTGCGCGACAAGGTCCTCAACGACGTGAAGCGCGGAGCGG
>Ga0164293_10003902_pt1 | contig 12760 bp, 7 predicted proteins | sample GEODES118metaG_FD_111487 | JGI IMG/M metagenome (GOLD analysis project Ga0164293, IMG submission 111487) | Eutrophic lake water microbial communities from Lake Mendota, Wisconsin, USA - GEODES118 metaG | ecosystem: Environmental > Aquatic > Freshwater > Lake | place: USA: Lake Mendota, Wisconsin... | reverse complement strand
GGCTAATGGCAGTTAAAGTTCAATTTAGACGTGGCACCGCAGCAGAGTGGGCTGCAGCAAATCCCGTACTTGCACAAGGTGAAGCAGGTTACGAATACGATACTGGTAAATTTAAAATTGGTAATGGAACACTTGCGTGGAATTCATTATCTTATTCTTCAGGAGTAACTGGACCTACTGGTCCCGCAGGGTTAACAGGGCCTACAGGTCCCACAGGTGCAGCCTCAACTGTAACTGGTCCTACCGGAGCAACAGGAGCAACAGGTGCAACAGGTCCGCAAGGAACTAGCATCAATATTCGTGGCACAGTAGCCGCAGTAATAAATCTTCCCGCATCTGGTAACGCAATTAACGATGCATTTATTGTTACTGCGAATGAAGATCTTTATGTTTGGAACGGCACGACTTGGAATAACGTTGGGCAGATTGTTGGACCAATGGGACCTACCGGTGCAACAGGACCTACCGGTCCAACAGGTTCTCCTGGTTATGTAGGTAGTGATGGAGCTACTGGCCCTACTGGAGCAACCGGTGCCACTGGCCCTACTGGAGCTGCATCAACTGTTACAGGCCCAACAGGCCCTACCGGACCTACTGGTCCACAAGGATTGCAAGGTCAGTTAGGTCAAACAGGACCTACTGGTGCTGCTTCACAAGTAACCGGCCCTACGGGCCCTACAGGTCCAACAGGTAATACTGGACCAGCGGGTAAATTTACTGCGGGTCCTACAGCACCTCTTATTTCAACAGCTGCTGCTGGTGATGGTTGGTTTAATACAGAAAACGCAAAAACATACGTATTTTTTAATAATGTGTGGACAGAGGTAGGTTCTGGAAATGCTGGCCCAACAGGCCCCGCAGGTGTGCCAGGAAACCTACAAATAGGCACAATGTGGTGGTTTGCAATTTAAAAAGAAGTATAAGCCGTAAAAAATTGCAATAACAAGTATCTTGTACTAGGTGCAGGTAAAGAGAGGTAAAAATCAATGCCAGGTTTTCTAGGCGGTAGTTCAGGCAGTGGTACAGGCGGAGAGATCCGTTTCCCAGCCGAATTAATTGATCCGGTTACCAAGCTCCGTGTCTCCGAACCGCAGACACTTATTGATACCGACTTTGAGTACGGTCTACAGCCTACCAAGTGGGAAACAGTTGAGCTTATTAACAACACCCCATCGTTCTTTTCTAGAGCGGTGATACAACCATCCCTAATATTGAAGCTATTACAACAACTGCGGTATCTCGTGAAATTAAAGTAACTACCTCACTTGCTCACGGACTTGCTGTTGGTATTCCAATTAACGTAAGTGGTACTAAGTCTTTAACTGCAGACGGTGCCTACATTATTAACTCAGTTCCAACACCTACTACTTTTACCTATCTTTGTAAGCAAAACCAACCAGATGCAGCTTCTATTGAGGATCTATACACATCTATTGTTTCTGGAGAATTTTTCCAAGGATCTCAAATTAAAATTGCTGACTCTGACGGAATTGTTACCGACGCTCAAGGCGCATCTACGCTTACTGTAAAAACAGAGTCCCCACACGGTTTTGGAGCTAACACACCGTTTTACTTCCTAAACCTTAACTCAACAGTGTCACAAGAGTTTGACTCTTCTAACACAAACGCTAAAGCCTTTGACTCATCTAACTCTGCTACTGCGCAGGTATTTGATGGCTCCAACACTCTTACTTCTTATCGACTTGATCTTGATAACAATGCAGTAGCCGGTGGAACTGTAAGTTCAATATCTACTTTTAACCCTACTACTAATCAAATTACAGTAGCCCACACCACTGAAAACTTTGTAGGTCTTCCAATTGGAGCACCTCTTTACTACAACATTACAACAGCTGGTGGGTACTTTAATACAAACCCTAGAGGTGTAGTTTTCTTAAAGTCTTTAGACACTTCAAATATAAACGGATCTATATTTACAGTAAGTCAAGTTCCTAATGGAACAGTAATTGCAACACCTAACGCTCTTACAGGAACTTTCCAAAAAGCAAATGAAGCCCGTCTATTTGCAGGTAACAACATTGACGCTGCAACAGAGGTTACTGTTGATTTAACAGAAGAAGCAGAAAAAGAATTTAACGGAACAAACACAGACGGGCAGTTCTTAAACAACTGTACATTTAGTGGGTCTAACGTAACTGGAGCCAGTGGCTCTGGAGTTGCGGACCTAGATCTATACCAAGGCTTGATGGTTAAATATGCAACTACAGGTACTCCTCCAAGTATTAACGCTGGTGGAGATGCTTCTAATGGCGGATCAACTACAGCGCTTGTAAATGGTCGCACATACTTTATTGATACTTCTTTCCAAGTAGGTAGCTCTATTAACTATGTTACTACTATTAGAGAATATCCTGGTACAGGGTCAGTTATTAACTTTACTTCTGCTGGAACTGGAACACACACTTTTACTGCTATTGGACTTGCAACAGATAAAGACATAATTCACCTTAAAAACCACGGATACTCTGTCGGTGACATGCTGCGTTATACATACCCAGCAAGTGGTCATTTTGGCGTAAATAACAATGCTACAGAGTTAAAAGACTTTTACTTTGTTGAAAGATTATGGGGAACACACAACTTAGTACTTAACTTTACTATTGGAGATCTAACACCAAAACTTCAAGAGTTTATTGGACTTACCGCAGGAAGCTCTTCAGTCAACGTTTCCTTTACAGCTGTAGGATTTACATCTCCTCTAACTTATAGCGTAACTAGCGGAACTTTACCTGGAGGTTTATCGCTAAATACCTCTACAGGAGCTATCACAGGAACACCTAACGCTGCTTACTCTCAAGCAACAATTAGAATTACAGTAGTTGATTCAGCTTCTTCATCTGATTTTGCAGATGTTACTTTCCAAATTAACCCGGCACCAGAACTTTACGCGTTTACAACCGCTACTTTTGGAGCTAACGGAAGAACTGGACGTTTTGGCCCTAGTTTGTCAGAAATGAGAAGCGCACTTGGAAACCCAGGTTGGGCAAATAATACAAACTTCTTTAATCAAGGAAGAGCTACAGGCTACCAAGTATGGACTGTACCAAGGACTGGAACTTATGAATTTACTGTAGCTGGTGCACGAGGTCAGCGTTCTCCAGGTTGGAACGATACTTTTGGGGCAGTTGTTAGGGGACGAGTTACACTAACGCAAGGCGATAAACTAGAAATGATTGTTGGTCAAATGGCTAACTCTGGTGCTACTAACAACACCTCTCACGCCGGTGGCGGTGGAGGATCTTTTGTTTGTTTTAACGGAACTAACACCCCACTATTTGTTGCTGGTGGCGGTGGCGGTGGCTACTCTACATTTTCAGAACAAAGGTGGCATAACGGGCAGACTAGACGTCAACCTCGTTGGGATGGTTACAACCTAAGCCCAGCGTCTAACGGTTCTCACCCATCAATTGGTTTTGGTGGAAGCGGATACCACGGCGGTGGAGGTGGAGGTCTTCTAGGTGGAGGAACAGGATATCCTGGACGTTCATACACTGATGCAAGCGCAAGTGCTGATGGAAATGCTCACTTCTTTACCCACGGCGCTTCATTTAGTGGATCAAATGAGTGGGGTACTGGATACGCTATTGGTGGAAACTCAAATAGCGGTACAGAAACTCTTGGTGGATTTGGCGGAGGCGGAGGCGGTCACTCAGGTAACAACACTGGAGGTGGCGGTGGTGGTTACTCAGGAGGTCACGGAGGACAGACTTCTGTTGGTGGATCTATCGGTGCCGGTCTAGGTGGAGGATCATTTATTATATCTTCAGCTACTAACGTTGGTACAAGTGATGCCGCATATGACGGCTCTGGAACATTTAACGGAGTAGGTATTGCAAACATTGGGTATCAAAATGGTAATGGTTACATTACAATTACAAGGCTATAAGGAGACTATAAATGCCAATTAATATTACCACCGTAGGTGGAACAGGTACTCACTCCTTTGCTAAAACAAACGTAAACCGTGAAGAAAACTACATCTATTACAGAAATACTATTGGTAATACCATTCCTGCAGCTATGTCTTCAGGTAAAACTTTTATCTATACTCCTGGAATTGGTTCTCTTTCTGGAATTACTTCTGGAGATTTGCTATATGTAGTTACTACTAACCCAAAACAACTTAAACTTAGTGCTACTTCTGGCGGCTCTGCTGTGGACATTACTGCAGAGTCTGCAGGATCTATTAAATTTAATACTCCAATTGTTTACGACAATAAACTTAATATTGATGGTCAAACTGCTGATCTACAAGCGGTTAAGTACTACACAGATAGCACACCTCTTACAGGACTTGTAAGTGGCAATACCTACTTCTTAAAGAATGTTTCTATTTCTAGCTTTGCTGGAGCTCAAGCACTTTACACTTTAGCTAGCAACACACATACATTTACTAGTGGCGGCGTTACAGGCTCTACCCCACCAACTATTACACAGTTACGCACAGCGTATTCTGGGGCGTCTGCGTGGAGAGATACCTATCTTCGTCAAGGAGATTACCAGGGTTACCAAGACTGGACAGTGCCCGTATCAGGTCTATATCAATTTAACGTAAAGGGTGCTTCAGGTTACAATGGTTCTGGTGCAGGTGGAGTTGGGCGCGGAGCAATTGTTCAAGGTCGCGTAAACCTTACTAAAGGTGAAATTATTACTATTGTGGTTGGCCAAATTGGTAACGCACCTGCTTCTGGAACTCTTTGGGGCGGCTCTGGTGGAGGAACGTTTGTTGTTCGTAAAACTGGAAAGCAGCCTCTATTTATTGCTGGTGGTGGATCTGCCGAAGCAAACGGTGCAGCAGGTAGAGATGGGCACTTAGGAAATATTGCTGCTACATCTACTGCAGGTCTTTCTTCTGGTGGAAATACTGGTTTTGGTGGTTTATCTACCCCTGGTTTCTCTGCTGGTGGTGGAGGTTTCTTAGGAACTGGTGAAAATGGACCTAATGGAGAACTTGGCGGAGGAAGTTTCCAAAATGGTTTAGCTATTACTTCAAGTAATTTACGTATTGGTGGATATGGCGGCTTTGGTGGCGCTGGACAATCAGACGGAAACCAACAAGGTCAATCAGGAGGAGCTGGAGGATACTCTGGTGGTGGCGGTGCACGTAATACCTCACCTCAACAAGCTGGTGGCGGTGGTGGATCTTTCATTACTACTCTTGCATCTAGCGTAGGAACTTCTACCGGTCTTTGGGAAGGTTCTGCAACCTTTGGAGCTGGGGCAGTGTCTAACCTCAATGCTTACAATACTGGTGATGGAAACGTAGTTGTAACTCTTGTAAACTCATTTACAACTGGACACACAGTTCACCCAACAGCTGCTGATGCAGCTGCAGGAACTAACGGAATTGCAATTGCACCTGCGGGATCTTCTTACCACGCATTTACCCCAATTACTATTGATCTAGGAAGTAATACTTTCCACTTCCCAGATGCACATAATTTAATTACTAATGATGCTATTACCTACTCTAGTAGCGGAACACTTGTTGGCGGCTTAGCTCTTAATACAATTTACTATGTAGAAAAAATAAATAACTACAGCTACCAACTAAGTACTTCGCCAACTTTAACTCCAAAAGTAGACCTAACTTCCCCTTCTGTTAGCACCGACGATACGTTTGCTAAAGTTATTATTAATACTGCTACAAATACCCTTACAATCCCATCCCACGGTTTCTTGGCAAATCAGCCAATTAGATACCAGACAAATGGTGGTTCTCCAATTGTTCCCTTACAAAACAACGCTACTTATTATGTAAAGCAAGTAGTAGACAACAACACTATTACTCTAAGCCAGTCTTTAAATGGACCAGTTATTGATTTAACTAGCGCTGGAACAGGCGTAGGACACTCTTTTGTTTACGTAGTAGTAAACGTTGTAGAAGACAGTATCTACATCCCAGGTCACGATTTAGTAACTGGTCAGAAAGTGGTCTACAGCAACGGTGGTGGAACTACCATTGGTGGCTTAACAAACGGAGCTCAGTACTTTATTTTTAAAGTAGATAATAACATTGTTAAGCTGTCTACAAATAAAGCTGGAACTGCAATTGTTAACCTAACTGCTGTGGGTACCGGTAACCAAACTTTAACTACAGCTTCTGTAGATTTTGCAATAAACCAAATATCTATACCATCACATGGATTTAGCCAAGGTGAACTAGTTCAATACGATGCTGTAGGACAAACTGCAATTGGTGGTCTTACTTCTGGAAACCCTTACTACATTATCTTAGTAGACGGCGATAATATTAAGCTAGCAACAAGTTTAGAAAACGCAACTAACAGCGTAGCAGTAGATATTACTACTGCGGGTGTTGGTCGTCATAGAATTCTTTCTCTAACTAAGTCTCCTGATGGAACTTACACAATTGCCACTATTCCGTCAGCAACTACCTTTACAGTGTCTGCGGGTGGTTTCGTACCTGCAATTGTAAAAACATTTACTCCGCGTTCTGTTATTGACACCCAACAAAACAACCTTAGACTGTTATCACACGGTTTCTTAACTACTACTAAGGTTAGGTACAACAACGGTGGCGGTACAAGTATTGGTGGATTAACTCACGATACTGACTACTATATCGTAGCTATTAACAAAGACTACGTTCGTCTTGCAACTTCAGCAGAAAACGCTGCGTCGGGTGTTGTTATATCGTTTAGTAGTTTTGGTGCAGGCGTAGATCACACACTTACTAGCTTCCAAATTAACGGAAACGTTACTGGTTCTGGAACAGTGTCTACACTTGCTGGTGGAACTCTAGTTACAGGCTTTAACACTGCCTTCTCTAAGATCCTAAAGGTTGGAGATCGCCTACGTATTTTCCCACCAAACACAACCAACACAAAAACATTTGCTGCTGCAAACGTAAACACAACAACAGATTCAATAACTATTACAAGTCACGGATTTGTTACTACGGACGTAGTACAGTTCCTTGTTGGAACAGGTGTAACTCCTGGCGGTCTTACTACTACCCAGTACTACTATATTGGCCGTGTAGATGCTAACACTGTAAAGCTATACAACAGCGCTGCAGATGCAAATGCTGGTACTGGATCTGTTGACTTAACAACTGCTGGAACTGGAACAGACTTTACTTTAACAAAGACTATTCCTTCAGCACCTATTATTCGTCGTATTACTGCTATTGGTTCTGATACTCAGGTAACTGTAGATCGTGCATATGCTACTACTTACGCAGGAGCGTCTTACGCGTACTCAACCTTTATTTATACACGACCACAAGGTTACAACTTGCACCGACCATTTGATGGTGGAGTTGAGATGTCCGTTGGTATTGGAACTTCTTGGGCTCAAATTATTCGTCAAACACGTAAGTATTTCCGCTATCAGTCAGGTAAAGGTTTACAAACATCGTTTGGTATTAACTTCAAGCCAACTATTGACCTTGAAGATGTACGTCGTATTAGCTCTACTACTTTTGAAGCTACTACTCGTAGACCTCACGGCTTAATTAATGGTCTTTTTGTTGAAATTTCACAGGCTGAAACTTCAACAGGAGCAGTAAGTACTCTTTATAACGGTGTATTCCAAGTAACCGTCCTTAGTCCTACTAAGTTTACTTGCCTTGCAGCTACCACTCTCCCAGCTGAAGGAAACGCTGAAGCTAAAGCTTATGGGTTCCCTCAATTCTACGTAAGACTTTGGACAAATGGAGCCGTACGTGCGGGTATGTTTGATTTCCAAAACGGCATGTTCTTTGAATATGACGGTCAAAAGATCTATGCAGTTCGCAGATCTTCAACCCAACAGGTAGCCGGAACAGTAGCTGCTCTACAGGGTAGCGAGTTTGTATTTGGTACCGGAACTACCTTTACTACACAGCTAGACGTAGGGGATTATATTGTTCTTCGTGGTCAGTCTTACAAAATTTCCTCTATTGACAGTGACACTCGTTTAACAATTAAGCCTGAATACAAAGGTTCTACAGGAACTGAAAAAGAGTTTAATCCTGGAAATGGAACTACTGGCGTAGTAAACGTTGCGGACAACACATTTACTATTATTGGCCATGGTTTTAGTAACCTTCTACCAGTTGTATACAACTCTATTGATGGAACTCCTATTGGAGGACTTATTAATGGACGCACATACTATGTTGATTTAATTGACAACAATAGTTTTGGTTTAAAAGCAACTCCAGACTCAGAAACAGATGTTGCTATTGCAGATGTTGGTGCGGGAACTCCACACTCATTTACACCAGCTAAATCCGGAATTATCGTTACTAAGACAGTAGACACTAGAGTTCCACAAGAAGAGTGGAGTCTTGACAAGTGTGATGGTACTGGAGTTACTGGTTACAACCTTAACCTAGGCACCATTCAAATGGCTTACATGGACTACTCCTGGTACGGCGCTGGAAAGATTCGTTATGGATTTAAGACAAAAGAAGGTGAAGTACAGTACGTACACGAGTTTATTCACAATAACTTCCAACTTGAGTCTTACTTCCGTTCAGGTAACTTGCCTACACGATATGAAGTAGTAACCTTTGACAACCCAACATACATTCCGTTCCTATTCCACTGGGGTACTTCGGTTATTATGGATGGTAAGTTTGATGATGATAAGGCTTACCTGTTCTCACAAAACAGTAACACCCTTGCTATTTCAGGAACAACTACCAAAACCTTTGGTTCTACAGCGGTAATTACTGGTACAGACCGTATTAACATTCCTGCTCACGGTTTTGCAACAGGTGATGCAATTGTGTTTGAAGGCCGTACACGTACAGGTTTGATTGGCACAGCAATTAACAACCCTCAAACTGCTAACACTGCGTTCCATCCATACGGGTTCTTGCAAAATGCCCTCACATACTATGTTCGTGCGGTTGATGCAAACAACCTCGTTTTGCACGGTAACCAAGCAGACGCTTTAGCTAACGCCGGTGCTGGTACAAACCCAATTGATCTTCAAACCCAAGGTAACAGCCAATACACTTACTACATTTATCCAGCCGGCGCCTATAACAACGCCTCTGGAGCTGCTTATCAGCCTCTACTATCAATCCGCCTATCACCATCGGTGTCTAGCGGTTTGACAGGTAAGCTGGGAGATCGAGATGTAATTAACCGAATGCAGCTACGTATGAAAGAAATCGCGGTTTCTACTACTCAGCTGGTAGACGTTAAGCTTCTTATTAATCCTCGTCTAAACAACCTTAACTTCACTGGTGTTGTTTCTCCATCCCTAACTCAGATTATCCAGCATACTGGTAACGATACTGTTTCTGGTGGAACTCAGATTTACAACTTCCGTGCAGCAGGTGGTGCAAGCGGTACCGATCTAGCAACTAGCGTAAATATCGATGACTTGTTCGAACTCTCGAACTCCATTCTTGGTGGAGACTCAGTATTCCCAGATGGACCAGATATCCTAACAGTTGCGGTATCTCGTTTGACTGGTAGCACTACCCAATCATCTGCTAAGTTAACGTGGACTGAAGCACAGGCGTAAGGAGGAGACCATGGCGATTGTTCGACTTGGTGCTTTCACACCTGCGGCTAATAACTCGTATGTTCTGTATAACGTAACTACGTCGTACCTTGTGTCAGTTATTGCATCAAACACCTTAACATCTGCTACTACTAGTGCAACTAAAGTAGATATTTGGGTTATTCCTCAAGGAGTAACTCAAGCAAGTGGATACGCATATATAACCGCTAATTTAGAAGTAGGCTTAGGACAAGCTTTTGAAACTTTTAAATTTGGTGTAAACGCGGGAGATACCGTAATGGTTCGCTCAACAACCGCAGGTACGTCTTTTGTTATTCAAGGTATGGATCAAAACAACGAATACAGCATTAACAACGTACCTATTACCTTTACTAATAAAATTATTAGGGGTAATGACAATATTATTTATCCTGCTGTAGGAACTACTGCAGAACGTCCCTCTTCTGCGGAAACAGGCTATTGGAGATATAACACAGACCTAAACTATATCGAGTTTAAGACCCCTACTGGTTGGGCTGCAGCTGCAGGACCCCAAGGTCCTGCTGGAGCAACCGGTATTCCAGGTCAAGGTTTGTCTATAAAAGGCTCTTATGCAAACCTTACTGCTTTAAATGCAGCTGTACCTACTGGAACTTTGGGCGATGGCTATTTAATTGGTGTAGACCTTTACATTTGGGACGGAAATAGTTGGGAAAACGCTGGGCCTATTGTAGGGCCAACAGGACCAACCGGGCCTTCTGGAGGACCGACTGGTCCAACAGGACCTGCAGGACCTCAAGGTGCTCCAGGATCATCGACTGCGTACTCTCCAGAAACCTCAGCAAATTGGAACGAACCAGTTCCAACTACAATTGATGATGCACTAGATCAACTAGCAGCAAGAGTAAAAGTTTTGGAGACTCCATAATGCCAGTAGTTCGTTTAGGTAATTCTACTCCACTAGCAAATGCTCAAACAACCCTTGTTACTGCAACACGTGGGTACGTTGTTTCAGTTATTGCTTCAAATAAAAGTGAAGTTGCCGCAACTTGCGACATTGCTGTAATTCCAAATGGGGCAACTCTTGCGTCAGCAGGAATCTACATTGTTAAAAATTTAAGTGTTGGACCTGGACAATCATTTGAAACTTTTAGGTTTGCTATTAATACGGGGGATATTGTAACTGTTTTGTCTAGCAGTAGCACTATTTCTTATTACTTAAATGGAGCCTACGAAAATAATGGAAATCAATACGTAACATATAACTCTAGTCCACCACCTTTTCCTTCTATTGGTGATATTTGGATTAACTCTATTACTAATGCAACTTCATTTTGGAATGGCACTGTTTGGAACACAGCTATTTCTTTAGGTCCTACAGGTCCACAAGGCCCACAAGGTCAACCTGGAGGACAGGGGGTTGAAGGCGATGTTGGAGCTACGGGGCCAACCGGACCTACAGGTGCTATTGGTGCTGGACTTAACATTCTTGGATCTTTTGCAACTTACGCAGAATTAGTTGCTGCCTACCCAACAGGTGCTATTGGAGATGCTTACCTTATTGCTGGAGCTCTTTGGGTATGGTCTGGAACTCAGTGGCTTAATACTGGAAATATTCTTGGACCTACCGGCCCTACCGGCGCTACTGGTGCCGCATCAACTGTAACAGGTCCTACAGGCCCTACAGGCCCAGTATCTACCGTGCCATCAACTGTTACTGGTCCGACTGGCCCTACAGGTCCAACCGGCCCTACAGGACCCACTGGCCCTACTGGCCCAACTGGTCCTCAAGGAGTTATTGCGGGAACATCACCTATCGTCTACACATCAGAAACTTCTACAGTTTCTTTTGATACAGACGCGTATGAAACTTCTCTTATTGGCTCTACAAATCAAAGTTCTACAGTAGTAGATGTTGCCCCGCGTGTTGGAAACTTTACCGGTACGCCTTCTAGCTCAACAACTTATTTTACTTTCTTTACACCACGTACTACTACAGCAGTAACCTCTATATCTGTAGCATCAGCCTCAACACAAACAACTGGACAAAGTTTAGTTCGCTTTGGTCTATACACAATTGATGGGTCTGGAAACGCAACTTTGGTAGCTAGGACTGCATCAGATAGCACAATCTTTAGTGCGCTTAATACAGTCTACACAAGAACCTTTAATACAACCGGAGGATACCCTTCAACCTACACGTTGGTTGCTGGTACGCGTTATGCTTTGGGAGTGGTTATTGTCGCGGCTACAGTAGGCACTGTTTATACAGCGTTTGACAATATTCCAGCACCACTAAGCACTCTAGCTCCACGTATGACTGGGTTAGTAGCAGCAACTTCTGACCTACCAACTAGCGCTACTAGCTACTCAACCAGCACGGTAGGAATTTGGGGACGACTATCATGACAGTAACTAAAGAAAGTTTAGGAATTGACCCAGAAACTGGGGCAGAAAAATTCGAAGTAAAGGATGAGACCGGGGCTGTAATTGGCTACGATCTTGTCTACCCAACAGAGGAGTAATAAATGGCTGATGAAACAACACCACAAGTAAACCCTGCAGACTATTCTAAGGGCATAGAACTTCTAGAAGCAGAACTTGCTCGTTTAGAAGAAATCAAGTCTTTAGACACACGAACACAGGATAGAATACTAGACGCACTAGAAGACCTAAAAAGGAAAGCGGCTGCCGCAGAGTAATACCTAAAAAAATCGGAGCATAATATGAAGGTAGCAGTATATACAATTGCTTTAAATGAACTTAAGTTTGTTAAAAAATGGTACGAGTCGGCAAAAGATGCTGATTACCTTTTAATAGCAGACACAGGATCTACAGATGAAACCGTGTCTTTGGCTAAAGAACTAGGCATAAACGTAATAAACATTGGTGTAAAGCCATGGAGATTTGACGATGCTCGTAACGCTTCTTTAGCTGCTTTGCCTTTAGACATAGACTACTGCATTGCCTTAGACATGGATGAAGTTCTTATTGAAGGCTGGCGTCAAGAGTTAGAAAAAGCTCATAAAGAGGGTTGGACTAGACCTAGATACCAGTACACTTGGAATTGGAAAGAAGACGGAACCCCTGGACTTCAATATGGCGGGGATAAAATTCACACTCGAAAAGGATATCGTTGGAAGCACCCTGTACACGAGGTTTTAGTAACTAATCAAAGTAACGAAATACAGGGGTGGATAGGCTTAGAAATACACCACCACGCAGATGACAGTAAGTCTAGATCTCAATATATGCCCCTTTTACAACAGGC
>Ga0164293_10003901_pt1 | contig 12764 bp, 9 predicted proteins | sample GEODES118metaG_FD_111487 | JGI IMG/M metagenome (GOLD analysis project Ga0164293, IMG submission 111487) | Eutrophic lake water microbial communities from Lake Mendota, Wisconsin, USA - GEODES118 metaG | ecosystem: Environmental > Aquatic > Freshwater > Lake | place: USA: Lake Mendota, Wisconsin... | reverse complement strand
GACCGACTTGGTCCAAACCCGCTATCAGGATGCCGCTGAATTGGAAGTGTACTGCTACCGGGTGGCAAGCGTCGTGGGTTTGCTGAGCATTGAAATCTTCGGCTACACCGATCCGGCGTGCCGCGCCTATGCCGATGCGCTGGGCAAGGCCTTGCAACTCACGAACATCTTGCGGGATGTCGGCAACGACGCCTCCCGGGGGCGCATTTATTTGCCGCTGTCCGACTTGCAGCGGTTCCGAGTGACGCCCGAGGAGATTTTGCGTCGTGAATGGTCGGAGCGCTTCCATCAACTGGCCTTGGAGATCGATGGCCGGGCCCGTCGCTTTTATCAGACGGCTCGCGAGGTGTTGCCGCCATCGGAGCGGGCTTCAATGGTGTCGGCGGAGTTGATGGGCAATGTGTATTGGCGCTTGTTGGAGCGGTTGGAGAAGTCCCGTTTCCATGTGCTGGAGGAGACTCCGCTTCGACTGACTCGTGCCCGGAAGATAGGCATCATTCTCAATGCGGTTTTGCGCTCCCGCTTGGGGCTCCGTGTCACCGGTTATGGCGGTTAGACTCATCGTCAACGCCGATGACTTTGGGATTTCCGACAGTGCCAATCGGGCGATCGAGCGGGCCCATCGCGAGGGAATCCTCACGTCGGCCAGTTTGATGGTGGCGGGTGATGCCGCGGCGGCGGCCGTGCAAATCGCCCGCAACAATCCCCGCTTGGGAGTGGGTCTGCACTCGGTGTTGGTCTGCGGACGGTCGGTGCTGCCGCCCAAGGAAATTCCCGGATTGGTCGATGAGCAGGGACGATTCACCAACCAACCCGTTGTGGCGGGGATGCGCTACTTTTTCGGGCTGGGTTTACAGGCGCAAGTGCGTCGCGAAGTGTTGGCTCAGTTCGAACGGTTCCAAGCCACCGGGCTGGCCTTGGACCATGTCAATGGTCACCTCAATTTCCACCTGCATCCCGGGGTGTTCCGCGTGCTTTTGGACGAGGCGGAAGCCTTGGGCATCCGATCGGTCCGCCTGACTCGGGATCCCTTGATCCAGAACTTGCGTCTGGCCTCCGGCGAGTACTTGTACCGCCTCTCCCATGCGGCGGTGTTTGGGGCCTTGTCGCGTCGCTGTGAGCCGCTCTTGGCGCGTCACCACTTGCGTCATGCTGGCTGCACTTACGGGCTTCTGCAGAATAGCCGGGTGACCGAGGAATACTTGCTGCGTCTTTTGCCAGAGCTTCAGCCTGGGACGTGGGAGTTGTATTGTCATGCCGACGAGGATGCTCACCGACATGAGTTGGAGGCCTTGCTCAGCCCTCGGGTGCGCCAGGTTATCGAGGCGCGTGGGATTCAATTGTGCCGGTATTCTGATTGTCTATGAGTCGTCTCATCCTTGTTTTGCTCACAGGTCTTTGCCTGGAAGCCATCGGTGTCGTTTTCCTGAGTCGCGGGTTGAAGGAGATGGGCGAGATGGATCGCGTGAGTGTGGCCGAGGTGCTGCGGCTTATTCGTTCCGGCTTCACCAATGTGCCCTTGCTGTTGGGCGTGGCCTTTCAGGCGGCGTTCTTCGGTTGCCTGCTTTATCTCATGTCTTACGGCGACGTGAGTTTCGTATGGCCTCTGACTTCGCTGGGGTTTGTGCTGACCACCTTGGCCGCGCGGTTCGTCCTGCACGAGACCGTGAGTCCCTTGAGGTGGCTCGGGGTGAGCTTGATTGTCTTGGGGGCCGGAGTGATCACTTACACCGAGAAAGTGAAACCCCGATCGGAGCCCGCCCCAGCGGTGCAGCAGGAACACCGATGAGTTGAGTTCGGGATTGGGGGATTTCGGGAAACATCGAGAGGATTGCCATGCACTTTGTTCGACGCGCTCTGACAGCCCTCATGACCGCCGGAATGCTGGGTCTGTTATTGGCCTTTCTGGGTACGGGATGCCAGACCCGCCCCATCGCCGAGGTTCGTTGCGAATACCAGCAAACCCACATGGGAATGCCGTTCCGGATTGTCCTCTACGCGGCCGATTCTGCGGCAGGTGATGCGGCCGCCGCTGCGGCCTTCCTTCGGATCGCTGAACTGAATCGGATACTCAGCGACTACGAAGCCGATTCCGAGTTGAGCCGCTTGTCCAAGACATCGGGCACGGGTGCGGTGGTGTCCTTGAGTGGGGATTTGGCCCGGGTGTTGGATCGCGCGGACGAGGTGTCCCGGATGAGCGACGGAGCTTTTGACATCACCGTGGGTCCCTTGGTGGATGTCTGGAAGCGGGCGCGGCGTCAGCGGGTCTTGCCCGAGGAAGAGAAGTTGGCCCGTGCGCGCGCCGCGACGGGGTGGCGTCATGTGGTTTTGGGTAGAGATGCCACGGGGCGACGGACGGCGTGCCTCCGAGTGCCCGGAATGCGCTTGGATTTGGGCGGCATCGCCAAAGGCTACGCCCTCGATGAAGCGACGCGCGTGCTGAAAGCCCGGGGGATTCGGAGTTCTCTGGTGTCCGGCGGAGGCGACTTATTTGCCGCGGGAACACCCCCGGGGCAAGTGGGTTGGAAAATTGAAATCGGGGAATTGGATGTGCCGAATGCGCCTCCCGGGCGGGTGGTTTGGCTCAAGGATCGGGCCTTGGTGACTTCGGGGGATCGATTCCAGCGGGTGGAATTGGGAGGGATTCGCTATTCGCATCTCCTGGATCCGCGGACTGGTTGGGCACTGACGCATCCGAGTCAGGTGACCTTGATTGGACGCGAAGCCATGACGACCGATGCGTTGTCCAAAGTTCTCAGCGTCATGGGCCCCGATCCGGGCTTTGACCGCGTCCGTCGCTATCCCGTAGAGGCCTTCCTCATGCATGCCCCCCGCGGCACCGTGGAAGTGCGGCAAACATCCGGTTGGCGCCGGTATGAGCGGCGATAGCCCAGCTTGGGAGGTCTTTGGGATGGGTTCATTCAGGGGGGATTGGCCGACACGTCGCTTCGTGAAGCGATTGCGTGTTAATCTTGCAGCAAAGGGGGCTTCGTTGGGGATCCGGGGTGGCTTCTGTCAGGATTCTCTGACGCCCCGTTGTGGAGTCTTTGGGATGCAGTCTTTGGGGTTCACGGGGCCGATTCATGGTACTAGTCTCTCGAGTCATGCTCACGTGGGCTCGTGGCTGCGGGTTATGGATTTTGTGGTGGTTGGCCTGCTCGGTGTGGGCTGGCGACGATGTCGCGCTGGTGAGCCTCTCGGATCGGTGGCGGTTTGTGGGAGCTGGCACCTTGGCGCAGCCTCCCAACGATTGGCAATCGGAGGGCTTTGATGACTCCAGTTGGTGGGAAGGCCCGGGCGGTTTTGGAACGACCGCTTATGGCGAATCCACCCGGTTTCCCAATACCAATGGCTGGGAGCAGGTGCTGTTGCGCCGGTCCTTCGTGATTCCCGACGGAGCCGACATCCGATGGTTGTCGTTGCGGGTCGACTATTCCGGCGGTTTCGTGCTCAGCCTCAATGGCAAGGAATGGGTGCGGCGAGGGCTGCCGGGTGAATCCGGAACGCCCGTTCCACTGCTGGCCATTCCCAAACCGCGTGCATCGGGTAGCCCGGAGCTGATTCCCGTGGGTTCAGCGGCGGGTTGGATACGGTCTGGTACCAATTGGCTGACGCTGCAATTGCATGCCGATGGGGTGTCTTCCCGCTGGCCTGTTTTCACTGGCGAACTGCTCGCCAACTTCTCCCGGGCTCCCTACTTGCAGAATGTGTCTTCCAATCGGGCAGAAATCCGCTTTCTGACCCCCTGGCCTCGCATGGCGCGGGTGGAGTACGGAATCGACTCGTTCCAGGAACAAGCCGTGGACTCCCCGGAAGCGACCAACCATGGGGTGCGGCTCGACGGATTGCGCCCGGGGACCCGGTACCAATATCGGGTGATTCTGGGCAAGGACGGTGAGGGCGGTGCGACAGCACCGATTTCTTTCCAGACGTTGCCTGCAGCGGGAACCTTGACCGTTCAGGTGCTGGGGGATTCCGGTTGGGGAGACATGGCACCCCACGCAGTGGTGGCTCAAATGATGCGGTCCGAGGCCGATCTGGTCCTGCACGCGGGTGATACGGTGTACCCCGCATTATCGCCGACCCTGGCGGATATCCGATGCCTGAGCATCTTCCGGCCGTGGATGCGCACCCGCCCCTCCGCATTCACCTGGGGCAATCACGATCTGTACTACGGTTTCGATCCCTTGTTGGAAATCTTCGGTTCACCGACCAACGACACACCGGCTTGGGAGCACGCGGCGGAAAGGACCGTGCCTCAAGCCTACTACTCCTTCGATGCGGGCGACGTGCATTTCGCGGTCCTGTTTCAGCCCTATTTTTGGCAATACCAAATGCGCACCAACAGTCCTCAGGCTCGGTGGCTGGATCGGGATCTGGCCGCCTCCAAAAAGCCATGGAAGGTGGTCTTGGCGCATATTCCCTGGGAGACGTCGTCGGTCCATCGTTTCGATGACACCAATCACAATGGCCGACCGGATGGCGCTGAATTCGCCGAGGTGCTGCTGCCGATTGCCCAGCGGCATGGGGTTCAATTGTACCTCTCCGGACATGACCACAATTACGAGCGGTTGATTCCGGTGGAGGGCATGACCTCCATCGTGACCGGTGGTGGTGGGGCCGTACCCTATGGGTTGCGAGAGGTGTCGGCGTTCCAGTCCGCCTTCCGCGTGGTCTACCACTTCACTCAATTACGATTCGAGGGCGACACGCTGACCATCCGCTGCATCAACACGCAGGGGCAGGTGGAGGATCAATCGGTCATTCGGCGTCAGCCCGATCCCGATCCGGCGCTTGCGCCGGCAGCCGTATGGGGCACTCCAGACGCGGTGGTTTCGCAGCAAGTGCCCGTTTGGGAGGCCCACGGTATGTCGCGGGTGCCAGCCCTATCCTCGGTGACCGGGCGATCCAGCAATTTGGGAAGGCTTCGGATGATGTTGGATAGCACCAACTTGTATCTGAGTCTCGACGGTCTGGCGCTCTCCCAAGGTTCGGATGTGTATTTATTTCTGGAGGTGCCCGGATTGCCGGGGGTGTCGTCGTTGGCAGGACTGGGCAATGGTCGTCGGGATCTGGCTGATGACCCGGCTGCTGAAGGGGCCGATGGATTGGATTTGGCCGAGGGCGTGTCTTTTGGCGATGGGTTTCGCCCTTCCATTGGAATTCTAGTGAGCGATGTGTTGGCGCAAGAGCCAGATCGCCGGTTTCGTCGACCCCGGTCGGAGGTGGCGCTGGGGCAGGGGGTGTTCCGGTTGGACACCTCGCTCAGTGCTGTTCCCGGCAGTCGAATTCGCGCCTGGAATGGCGAGTCGTTGCGTGGGGTTGTGGCTCCCAGTGTGAGCAGCGCCCATACCCTCCAGATCGCCATTCCGCGCCGTGAGTTGGGTGGGCTGAGGCGTGGGCAGACCGTGCGCGTGGCCGCTGGGGTTGGTTTGGATTTGGGGGCCGGAGCGGTGGCGCGGAAATTCGATGCGGGTTTTATGGGCTCGAAGGGACCGATGGCTGCCAGCGAAAGCCCCATGTTTTTTGGCGTACCCATTTCCATGCCGGAGGCGCCGCCGATCCAATTGGAGGTCGCCCGAGAATCGGAGGGACGGATCCGAATTCGTTGGGCCGCTCAGGCGGGGCAGCGCTACCGACTGGAGGCCGCAGGGCAACTTTTGTCGCCATTCGCGTTGGTTCTGGAAATGGAAGCCTTGCCGCAGGATGGGACTTCCGAGGTGAGTGTCGTCACCGGCCCGGTCCAGCTCTTCTTCCGGATCCGGTAGGCAGGCACTGGGAGGGCGTTCCTGCCAGGTTCGAGCATTCTGGTTCAGGCTTGGGTCGGATCGGGCATGGGGGCGGATGGGGTAGGGGCGGGATCTCGGACTCAATGATTCTGAGCGAGGTTTGACGCAGCGATGGTCGGGCTGCTTTTTTCCTGCCGCGAGCGCTCCGGGCATCGTATCCTCGTGGGCGTCTCGGATATGTTGAAGAACCCTGCCACGAAGTATCGCCCCGCTCCGGCGGTGGACTTGCGCGACCGTCAATGGCCCGCGCGTACGCTGAGCGCGCCTCCCATTTGGTGCAGTGTCGACCTTCGCGATGGCAATCAGGCGCTGGCCGTTCCCATGAACGTGGCCCAGAAACTCGAGCTGTTCCAAACTCTGGTGAACTGCGGCTTCAAGGAAATCGAGGTCGGCTTTCCTTCGGCATCCAACACCGAGTTCGCCTTCAATCGTCGGCTCATCGAGGAGAACCGCATCCCGGACGATGTGACCATCCAGGTCTTGGTGCAGGCCCGGGAAGATTTGATCGAGCGAACCATCGAATCGTTGGTCGGAGCCAAGCGGGTGGTCATCCACATGTACAATTCCACGTCGCCTGCCCAGCGGCGGGTGGTGTTCGGGAAAAGTCGGGAAGAGATCAAGGCCATCGCCATTCAGGGAGCGCGGTGGATCCAGGAACGTTTGCACCGGTTGCAGGGCACGGACGTGCGGCTGCAGTATTCTCCGGAAAGTTTCAGCGCCACCGAACTCGATTTTGCCTTGGAGATCTCCGAGGCGGTGATGTCGGTGTGGCAACCGACGCCGCAGCGGAAAATGATCCTCAACCTCCCGTGCACGGTGGAGGTGGCGACGCCCAATGTGTATGCCGACCAAATCGAGTGGATGTGCCGCAACATCCGCAACCGCGATTGCCTCATCGTCAGCCTGCACACCCACAATGATCGTTGCACCGGCGTGGCGGCCACAGAGTTGGGTTTGCTGGCGGGGGCCGACCGCGTCGAAGGGACGCTCTTCGGAAATGGCGAGCGCACCGGCAATCTCGATGTCATCGCGGTGGCGCTGAATCTCTACATGCTGGGGATACACCCGAATCTCGATTTCTCCAATTTGGGGCAAATTCGTGAGGTCTATGAGCGTTGCACCGGGTTGACGGTGCCGCCGCGGCAGCCTTACGCCGGCGAGTTGGTTTTCACCGCCTTCAGCGGTTCCCACCAGGATGCCATCAAGAAAGGGTTGGCCGAATGGGAAACCGGCACGCGCAGTCACTGGGATGTCCCGTACCTCACCCTCGATCCGGCGGACATCGGACGCGAGTACCGCGAGGTCATTCGCGTCAACAGCCAGTCGGGCAAGGGGGGCGTGGCCTATTTGCTGGAGACGGAGTTCGGGGTCGAATTGCCCAAGGACTTGCAGCGCGAGTTTGGTCCCATCGCCAATGATCAGGTGGATGCTCTAGGGCGGGAGGTTCGCGGCGAGGAACTGAAGGCGATGTTCTGGAAGGAATACGTCCAACGAACCGCTCCTTGGTCCTTGATTCATTTCCACGCTGATGGCGTGGATGGTCTCTTTGAATGCCGGGCGTCGATGATCCGTTCCGGGAACGAATTGGCCTTGCGGGGTCGAGGCAATGGCCCGATCGCGGCGTTTGTTCATGCCCTGGCCGAAGCGGGCGTGCCGCGGTTCGAGGTCACCCAGTTCAAGCAGCACTCGCTGTCGGAAGGCGAAGCGGCCAGTGCGATTGCCTACATTCAAATCCGCACCGCCGAAGGCACGACTCGTTGGGGTGCCGGTGTGAACACCAATATCGAATTGGCTTCGATTCAGGCAGTGGTCAGCGCGTTGAACCGTTTGTGATCCATGGCTCCCGAAAGGGGGCGGCCAGCCTCTTGAGCCTGACGCAGCTTCGGGGTCCAGTGCGTCCAGAATTAGGCCGCTGGGGATGAAGTCGGGCGGGCCTTTCGGAAAATCCACAGGGCAACGCCGGCGGCCAAAATCCACAAACTGGTGGACTGGCCCGGGGTGAACACGCCTGTGGCCGGGGCGCTTTGGATTCCATAATCACCGCGAAAATACTCGGTGAACGATCGGATACCCGCATAGGCCATCAGATAGAGGGCGAAGATTTGACCACTCACATGCCGACGGCGGGATTGCCAAGCAATCAAGCCTCCACAAAGCAGCAAATTGAGGGTGGCTTCGTACAGTTGGGAAGGGTGAACCAGAGCCCCTGCTGTGGAGTGGTCTGCTGGAAATCGGATGCCCCAGGGCAGGGTGCAAGTGCGTCCGTAGCAGCAACCATTGAACAGGCAGGCCAGACGGCCGAAGACGTGTCCGAGAGAGACGCCGATGGCCAGGCAATCCGCCGTCGGCCATAGCGGAAGCCCCTTGCGCCGAATCCCGATGACGCCGGCGACGGTGGCCCCCATGAGGCCTCCGTAGAACACCAGTCCGCCTTTCCAGATGGCCACCACTTCCGTGAGGGGTTGTCCGGCGAAATCCCGTTGCCAATAGCTGACCACGTACAAGATGCGGGCTCCGATCAGGCCTCCCACCAGCAGCCAGGGAAACACGATGTCTTGAATGGCCTGAGGATCGAGGCCCAGCGACTTGCCTCGACGGCTGGCGATCCAGGAACCCGCCAGAAATCCAATGGCCACCAGCAAGCCGAAGGAGTGGAGACGGAAGCCGCCCAGGTCGAGGAGGATGGGTTTCATCGTTTCAGCCAGAGACGAGACAACGCTCAGCGGGCGGAGGTCTGCAAGGGCCACGCCGCCAGTTCGCGGCTGTCCCGGGTGTAGAGAACGCCATGCGCATAGGCCGGATGGCTGAAGGTCTTGCCGCAGGCCTGGAAGCGGCCTAATTCGGTGTACCGGGCGGGTGAGGCCTCCAACAAGATCACTTCACCGGTGTCGTTCAGCACCAGCAAGCGGGAACCTGAGGCCACGGTCGATGCGTATTGGTTGAAGCCGGATTGACGCCATTGAACCGTTCCGGTGGAGGCGTCGACACACACGAAATCCTTGTCCGGTCCATGACCATAGAGGTGCCGGCCCACCAACACGGGCGTGGAAAGATTGATCTTGAGGGCCGGATTCAGCCAGGCCTGCGTGGCGCGCACATGGCTTCCATCGGCTTCCAGGGTGACCCGCCGCAAACCGGTGGTGTAGCTGGCAAATAGAACGCTGTTGCCGTCAAGGATCGGGGTCAGGACGTTGCGGTTGGCACCGGTCTTGAAGGGGGTTCGCCAGAGCGCTTCTCCGGTGGTGGTGTCCAAGCCCAGCAGGCCTTCGCAGGTGACGGCGATCGCCTGCGCCCGGCCGCCCAAGGTTCCGGTCATTAGCGAAGCGTAGCTGGTGAGATCGTCCTGGGATTTCCAAAGCAGCTTGCCGCTCATCTTGTCGAAGGCGGCGATGCTGGCGCCGTTGGTGGATCCGATTTGGATGAAAATGGAATCGCCTGCAATGGCTGCCGAACCGGAATTGCCCCGTCGGTTGGCGGCCCCGGGGCCACCCGAGCGGTCCTTGACCCAGAACATCCCGTAGTCGCGAAAGTGGAAGCCCCACTGCTTCTTGCCGTCGTTCAGAGACAGGCAGGCGAATTCGCCGAAGCAGCTTTGCACGTAGATCCGTTGTCCATCGATCAAGGGTGTGCATCGGGGGCCTGGCTCGAATTCGTCGGCGTATTGCTCGGCGAAGGGTTGGCTCCACAGCTCACGACCGGTGGCAGCGTCGAGGCAGTGGGCGGTTTCCTGGCCGCTGGAATCGTCCAAGTAGACAAGCTTCTGTCCGGAAACCACCACACCCGAATAGCCGTGCCCGATGGGTTTTCGCCACAGCGCTTTGGGGGCGGTTTCCAGTTGGGTCGGCAGGGCGTCGGCCGCATGGCCATCGCGCGAGCGACCTCGCCAACCCGGCCAGTCGGCGGCTTGGGCTGCAAAGGGGGAAACAGCAACTTCCCAGCAGGCCAACACGGCGCCGAGGGTCAACCAGCGGAACGGATGGGTAGCCTTCATGAACGATCGGGTCACCAAGAACCCTCGGAGAGGCGACTGATGATGTTGCGGGCGAGATTCTCGGCCAACAAAGGTGCGGCTTGGCGTTCGGCTGAACCCAGATCCGCCGTACTGCGAATGGTGGTTCGCCCGGTGACTTCCTGATCGAGCAAGACCTTGCCGCTGCCCACCTCGATGGCTTTGACATGGGCCGTGAGGATCACGTCGTAATCGCGGGTCGAGATGATGTCCTTGGGCTGGAAGGTCAGGGGATTGCGCTGGAACTTCTGCAACGCCGTGGTGATGACGATGTCGCCATCGTTCTGGGTGGCCAACCGGAAGGTGCCATCGACATGCACCTGAGCGCGGAGTGCGTGACTGACGGTGTCGGCCAAACGGGGCTCATCGGTTCCATTGGCCACATGCCCGATCCGGATGGCGCGAACACCGGCCGCCTGACCATTGCTGGGGCCTAGGGAGTATCCGCCGCAGCCGGTCCAGAGGGCTGCAGTCATGACCAGCAGCGAGACCAGAGCCGGCCAGCGAGGGAGATAGGCGGCGTCGCTCATGGGGTTTTCTTCGAGGTCTTGCCAGCGGGAGCGTTGGTGGCGTTGATGCGTTCACGCTCGAGCATGCGTGCATCGTTCTGAGCCCACCGGCTCACCTGCTTCTGGGCTTTGGGCTTGAGGGCTTCGATGCGCTCGCGGGCCTGGGCCGCGAAGATGGACTTCGGGTCCTTCACGAGCACTTCGTTGTAGTAAACCAGCGCGCCTTGATAGCGCTTGTACTTCTCGTAAAACTCCGCGGTCTTGAGAGCACCCCGGGCCTGCTCGGTCTTCAAGGAAGCGATGATCTTCGTGGCTTCATCGGTCCGTTGGTCATCGGGATACAGGGCCTTGAAGTCATTGAGGAAGTTGATGGCGTTGCCGGCGATGGACTGGTCGTACTCGGCCCGGCGTGCCAGACGGTTCCAAGCGATGCCCGCCGAGTACATGGCGTCGGCACCCACCTTCGGGCGGTCGTAGTACTTGTCGGCGGCCCGTTCGTAGGCGCGCACCGCCAGACGGTAGTCCTTCTGTTTTTCCCGGGCGGCACCGATGTTCATCAAGGCCTTGGGGCCAATTTCGCTGTAAGGGCCGTTCTTGTTGACCTGATCGAAGAGCTTGGCGGTCCGGTCCATGGACGGAAAGAAGGGGATATAGCCCCAGAGCTTGAACCACTGTCCGCCTAGATAGCGGTTGGCGATTTCGAACTGGCGTTGCTGGATTTCGGAATAGTTTTCCAGCTTGGGGTATTTGGTGAGCGCCTTCTGGTATTCCTTGAACGCCCGCTCATCCATTTTGCGCGCCTCATAGCAGCGGCCAATGAGGTATTGGGCACGCCCGGAGGAATCCGACAGGGGCCACGTTTTGGTGGTGTGTTTGGCGGCCTTGAGAGCGAGTCGGTACTGGCCCGCATCGAAGGCTTCCTGGGCGACAGCCAGTTGGTCCTTGGCCCGTTTGCGCTGCCAAGCCGCACCGGCACCCACGGCTTCGTAGGTCCAGCCTTCGCCGGGTCGGTAGATCAGGGGCGCGGGGCAATTCATCACCCCAACCCAAAGACAGGTCACCACCAGCAACAAACGCGCGGAGAATCGGCTCACGGGCTCCGAGGCTAAGTAAGCCGGCGCAGGGGTCAACGGTGGAACTCTCGGACCGGGCCATCGGGATGGAACCCTGCTGCAATCAACCCGGTACCCTCTTTGCAGAAAGTCGACCTCCGGGACGAGTCGCCAGCCGAAGCGGTTGCGAGCGGGGAGAAGTCTCATGGGTCCGTGGATCCTGACTGGTCATGGGGTTTCAGATGGGCATGATTGCAGTATTCCCATGAGGTTCCTGTGGATCACCCTGATTTGGACGGGGATGGCTCTTTGGGCCGTCGAACCGCATTGGGCCTATGTGCCCTTGCGCACGCCTCGGGTTCCTGAAGTCGGCGAAGTCGGCGGAGAGGTGACTCACGCGGTGGATGCCTTCATTCGGGCGCAGTGGGTGCGTCACGGACTGCAACCGGCCGCGGAGGCCGACCGGCCGACGCTCCTGAGGCGGATTTATTTCGACCTCATTGGATTGCCTCCCTCGCCGGAGGATTACCAACGGTTCTTGGCGGATTCATCGCCCCAAGCCTATGAGCGCGAGGTGGATCGATTGCTGTCTTCGCCCCGGTACGGCGAACGGTGGGCGCGTCACTGGATGGATGCCGTTCACTTCGCAGAAACCCATGGCCACGATCAGGATCGCATCCGGGAACAGGCTTGGCCGTATCGGGACTACCTCATCGAGGCCTTCAATGCCGATCGCCCCTATGGGCGGTTCATTCAGGAGCAGGTGGCCGGGGATGTGCTTTTTCCCGACCGACCCGAGGCCACGGTGGCCTTGGGCATGGTGGCCGCCGGGCCGTGGGACGAGAGTTCCCTGCGGGACATCCGCGAGGACACGTTGGACCGCCAATTGGGCCGCTATGTGGACCGCGACGACATGATCGGCACAGTGATGTCGGTCTTCAACAGCACCACGGTTCAATGTGCGCGGTGCCACGACCACAAGTTTGATCCCATTCCACAGGCCGATCATTACGCGTTGCAGGCGGTGTTCTCCGGGGTGGAACGCGCCCATCGCTTTTTTGATCGGGATCCGGCGATCCATGTTCAGCGGCAGCAATGGATGCACCAAAAACGTCAGTTGGAACGCGGGGATCCCAAATTGTTGGAATCCTCGCAAACCCGCGCGGAATTGCGGCAGTGGTCGATGCAACGCCAGTTGCGCCCGGTGGTTTGGACGCCTTGGTTGGCCGACTCGTTCCTCTCGGCCGGTGGGGCAACGCTCGAGCATCAGCCCGACGGCTCCTTCCGGGTCAGCGGAAACCGGCCAGAACGGGATGTTTACACCCTGACGCGGACCGCCTCGAAAGGTTCGGTGCGTGCCATCCAGTTGGAACTCCTGCCCGACGATTCACTGCCGCACCGTGGT
>Ga0164293_10003900_pt1 | contig 12767 bp, 9 predicted proteins | sample GEODES118metaG_FD_111487 | JGI IMG/M metagenome (GOLD analysis project Ga0164293, IMG submission 111487) | Eutrophic lake water microbial communities from Lake Mendota, Wisconsin, USA - GEODES118 metaG | ecosystem: Environmental > Aquatic > Freshwater > Lake | place: USA: Lake Mendota, Wisconsin... | reverse complement strand
TCCAGCGCGAGAAAAATTCGCGGTAAAGTTCCGTTCCTTAGGGGCGGTAGCTCAGTTGGTTAGAGCCCGGAACTCATAATTCCGTCGTCGTCGGTTCGAGCCCGACCCGCCCCACCAAAGTTTTATTAGTTTTTTAACTTGGCAATATCTAACAGTTCTCCATTAAGAGGAGTATCTGTTGGGCAACTTGCATTTAACTGAGCGATTTCAACTTCAGTCAGGTGAATATCAACACCCTTTAGTGAATCTAAAATCGATGAGGCTGTCGATGCGCCAGGGATCGGAATCGAAGTTGGGAATTGGTTTAAGTGCCAAGCGATAGTTAGTGCATAGGGTGAAACACCTTTGTTCTCGGCCATTTCTTTGAAAACACCAATTTCACCTGTGGCAATTTTCTTGAATGCTCTGTTTCCGGCTAGAGGTGACCACGGAAGATATGCAATTCCGAATTCATTACAAATATCTATTACTTCAGGCCAGTGGCGATAATTGGGGCTAAATTCATTTTGGACAGAAACAATTCCACCTTGCGCAGGCGTACCGCCAGCTTTAATTGCATGCCGCAACATTTGGGCGGTGACGTTGCTTAAACCAATTTCCTGAACATATCCATGCACTTTCAATGACATCACATTGTCGAATTGATCTTCATATGAGATTGCTGGATCCGTTCGGTGATGTTGCCACAGTGGAATTTTGTTCAAACCTAGTTTGTAGGCTGATGCCTCAACTGCGCGATACAGATAATGTTTAGTTGCATTTCGACCAGAGATTCCAAACATTGAACCGTCTTTTTCGCGGGTAATACCTGCTTTTGTCGTAATAACAACTTTACTTTTTTGCTCAGGGGTTGCTTTCCAGGACGCAAAAGCTTTTCCCACAAGAAGTTCGTTATGTCCCATGGTGTTCCAACTCGGGGCATAAATATCAGCAGTGTCTAAAAGAGTGATGCCTGCGTCCAGGGCTGCATGGATTGCCGCAATTGCTAATTCAGGTTGATTCAGTAAATCTGGATGCCGCTCATTTGGAAAGGACAAATGCATGCAGCCCATTCCAATCGCCGAAACGGAGTATGGGCCAAGTTTTCGCTGCACAATCATGGAGTGATGTTATTGCAGATATTGCTCAACAGCCATCTTTACCCGATACTTCTAACATGACATACCAACTGCGTGATCTCAAGGACCAAGTAATAGTAATTACCGGCGCAACCGCAGGAATGGGGGCAGCCACCGCAAAGGAATTAGTTGAACAAGGTGCAAAGGTGGTTCTAAACGCTCGAAATGAAACCCGTTTAAAGGAAATGGTTGTTTCACTAGGTGAGGAAAATGCAATTTATGTTGCTGGTGACTGCTCAGAGCCGGAAATTTCACGCAAGATTGCTCAAGCTGCACTTGAGAAATTTGGCACCATTGACGCAGTAGTTCCAAATGCTGGAATTGGAATGTACGGTTCTATTTTGGATTACAGTGATGATGAAATTAATCGAATGATGAGAACAAATTATGAGGGTACCGTCCACATCATTCGTGCTTGTCTACCGACAATGATTGATAAAAAAGCTGGCGATATTGTGATTGTCTCGTCAGTTGCCGGTTTTCGAGGTGGTGGCGATGAATCTATCTACGCAGGAACTAAACATGCTCAAGTTGGGCTAGCTGGTGGCCTTGACCGTGAACTTCGCGAAAAGGGAGTCCGCGTTGCGCTTGTATGTCCCGCAGGTACCGAAACGGAGTTTGCAATAGGTTCTGGTCGCACCGCAGGAACGCCAGTTCTTGCAAGTTTTCTGCGCTCAGAAGATATTGCTTTTCAGATCACTACAATTTTAAAGCAACCACGATCCGTACGCACACACATCTGGACCCTCTGGTCAATTAACCAGCAGTCCTAAAACTACTGAACTAAATCAAAGCGATCTGCGTTCATCACCTTGGTCCATGCGGCAACAAAATCTTTAACAAACTTTTCCTTGTTATCGTTTTGCGCATAAACCTCTGAGTATGAGCGAAGAATCGAATTTGAACCAAAGACTAGATCTACACGTGTGGCGGTCCAATCAACAGCACCGCTCTTGCGATCGCGGATGTTGTACAAGTTTTCACCTGCTGGCTCCCATGCGTACTTCATGTCGGTAAGGTTTACGAAGAAGTCAGTTGAAAGAGTTCCAACATTCTTAGTGAAAACACCATGTGATGTTCCACCGTGGTTTGTGCCAAGTACGCGCATTCCACCAAGTAGTACCGTCATTTCAGGAGCTGTTAGGCCCATCAATTGAGCTCTGTCCAATAACAACTCTTCTGGCGTAACTGCGTATTCCTTCTTTACCCAGTTACGGAAACCATCGTGAATTGGTTCTAGAACCGCGTAGCTTGCAACATCTGTTTGTTCCTGCGTTGCGTCCCCACGACCTGGTGCAAATGGAACCGTGATCTTGAAGCCAGCAGCTGCAGCTGCCTTTTCGACACCAATGTTTCCAGCTAGAACAATTACATCAGCAATACTTGCGCCAGCTTCCTTTGCGATTGGTTCAAGTACTGCGAGAACTTTGTTCAAACGCGCAGGTTCATTACCTTCCCATCTACGAGCAGGTTCTAGACGAATACGTGAACCATTCGCACCACCACGAAGATCAGACCCACGGAAAGTGCGTGCGCTGTCCCATGCTGTAGAAACTAGTTCTGTGACAGAAAGCCCTGCTGCCTCAATCTTTGCCCTAACCGCGGCAACATCATAAGAAGTTGTGCTTGCCGGAATTGGATCCTGCCAAATTAAATCTTCTTGTGGGACATCAGGTCCGATGTAGCGAACCTTTGGCCCCATGTCGCGGTGAGTTAACTTAAACCAAGCGCGTGCAAATGCATCATCAAAGTATGCGGGATCTGCATGGAACTTCTTAGAGATTTCCAGGTAGATCGGATCAATGATCATTGCCATGTCTGCATCAGTCATCATTGGGTTGTAGCGAATTGATGCATCTTCAACATCAACAGGCTTGTCAGCTTCTGCGATATTTGTTGGCTCCCACTGATGCGCACCTGCTGGTGATTTAACAAGTGCCCATTCGTGCTTGAAAAGCATTTCAAAGTAGCCGGCATCCCACTTTGTTGGCTCTGTTGTCCACGCGCCTTCAATTCCACTTGTAACGGTGTTGCGACCGACACCTCGTTTGGTGTGATTGTTCCAACCTAGGCCTTGTTCAAAAATGTCTGCAGCCTCTGGTGCTGGTCCTAATAGAGATGCGTCGCCATTTCCGTGGGCCTTGCCAACGGTATGACCACCAGCAGTTAAGGCAACGGTTTCTTCATCATTCATCGCCATACGTGCAAAAGTTTCGCGAACATGTTGGGCGGTTAATAATGGATTTGAAACACCATTGATTCCTTCTGGGTTTACATAAATCAATCCCATTTGTACTGCAGCTAGTGGGTTTTCTAAACTGCTTGCATCAGTTGTATCTGCATAGCGCTCATCACTTGGCTTCATGAGTTCTGATTCTGATCCCCAGTAAATATCCTTTTCTGGATGCCACACATCTTCGCGGCCAAAAGCAAAACCAAAAGTTTTTAATCCCATACTCTCGTAGGCAATAGTTCCGGCGAGAATAAATAAATCCGCCCAACTCAGTTTGTTTCCATACTTCTGCTTAATTGGCCATAACAAACGGCGTGCTTTATCTAAGTTGCCGTTATCTGGCCATGAGTTAAGGGGTGCAAATCTAAAGCTTCCGGTTCCTGCGCCGCCTCGCCCATCTGCAACGCGATAGGTACCGGCAGAATGCCACGCCATACGAATCATTAAACCGCCGTAATGACCCCAATCAGCTGGCCACCACTCTTGTGTCTGTGTCATGAATTGATGCAAATCATTTTTCAGTGATGCGAAATCGAGTGTTTTAACCTCTTTGCGATAATCAAAGTCTTCACCGAGCGGATTTGTCTTACGATCATGTTGGTGCAGGATCTCCAAATTCAACGAATTAGGCCACAAACCTGTATTTGACTCACTTGCTTGAGTATTTGCACCGTGAGCTACTGGACATTTTTCGGCCATGATTTCCTCCTATTGAATGAAGTGAACTGGCTTAAGTATGGGTTGCACAGTCCGTACCCGCAAATTAAGCGAGATAGGCTTGCATCATGACTCGAACAGTAAAAAAGTGGAGCGCTAAAGATACTGCTCAATGCATCATCACCCCTTCTGACTTGGACCATAAATACAGTCGCGGAGTGCTGGGTCTCATAACTGGTTCTGCGCAGTTCCCTGGCGCTGCAGTTTTAACAACGGCAGCTGCATCTGCAACAGGTGTTGGCATGGTTCGTTTTCATAGCTCATCAGGACTTGCACATTTAGTTTTGCATTCGACTCCATCGGCTGTAGTTCAACCCGGAAAAGTCGCAGCATGGGTTGTCGGCAGCGGAGTTAGCGCAAAAAGATATTCAGATTTCACAACGTGGTTGCGTCATCGTTGGTTCAAATTAGTTCGATTGCAGTCGGTTCCGACGATCTTGGATGCAGGTGCGCTGTATATGGCAGGTTCATTAGAGCAGCCAACAGTTATCACTCCTCACAGTGGCGAACTTGCAGCCTTATTGTCTACGCGTGGAATTCAGGTGAGCGCCGAAGCCATTGAAGGTGATCCCAAGAAGTGGGTTCAAAATGCAGCCGACACATTGGGTGTAACGGTTTTACTCAAAGGGTCAACAACATATGTTGCAAATGATCAAATTTTAATTCAACTCCCAGTTGCAACCCCTTGGCTTGCTACCGCCGGAAGTGGTGATGTTTTGGCGGGAATCATGGGCGCACTGGTTTCTACAAATGCAATTGAAATTCTCAATGACTATAACCATCTAGCATTTGTTGCAGCTTCTGCTGCCTTTATTCAAAATCAAGCAGCAATCCGTGCTTCCGGTGGTGCACCAATTAATGCTGAAGCAATTATCGCCGCAATCCCTGAGACTTTGGCGAAATTACTGAAGCGTTAGCTCGCTCGAAGAGAGATCAACAGGTGCTAACTCTCATTTGAATCAAGGCCTCTTCTCTTAAAAATTACTTAGCGTAACCTTGAAGGTATGAGTGATCGCGTATTAGTGATTATTGATAATCCTTTTGAACTTTCTAGTGTGGGTGCAGCCCTTAAATTGCATGGTGTTGACGTGGTCGGAGAGGCCCACAAAAAAAGCACAGCAATCAATTTTTTTCGAAGTTTGCAGCCCCATGTACTTTTAATTGATATGCACCAAGGCCAGGAGAATTCTGTCGAGATTGCTCACACGATTCGCAAAGAAGCACCTGATATCGGAGTAGTCATCCTCGTTCCATGTGCAGACATGAGATTGATTGGCGAGGATCCATTCGATATACCACTAGGTGCTCATCTAGTGCTTAAAAGCACATTATCAAATGTCACCCAACTTTGTGATGTCATTTCTGCATCTCGGACATTTGTTGAACATCAACAAATCGCCTGGGTTAATGGAGGAGTCACCTTGCGTAGCAAGGAATCTGATTCACTCATGTCTTCTCTTTCGGACATACAAATACAAACACTTCGCTTTGCTGCTGAAGGATTAACTAACGCTGAGATCGGGCGCTTGCGTTTTGTGAGTGAAAAGGCGATTGAACAGATTTTATCTCGAGTTGCTATCGCGCTAAATATTCAGCCAGATCACAGAAAGAATATGCGCGTGCAGTTAGTGAATGAATTTCACAGTTGGGTTGGCGCGCCTACTCACTAGAAGAAAGCTTCTCTTCGCCTTCACGGGTAAAGTTCTGCTCTATGGAGATCGAGCAAATTCGAAGTCGTTGGAATGACGTGCTTGATGCTCTCGAATCGCACAACAGAGTTGCTTGGATTGCCTACTTTGATGCACGCTTGATTAGCTTTGAAGACGGCTTACTCACTCTTGATTTTTCAGATAGTCGCAAATTTGCAACAGCCCATGAGTATTCGGAAACGCGTCCAAACCTTAAAGCCGCACTTGTAGCCTCTATCCAACAGGTCCTTGGCTTAACCGTAGATATAAGGGAACAATGAAAGTAAAGATATTTCTCCTGGGCATAGCGCTGATCGTCGGAGTCGCAGGTGCTCCACAATCTGGTGCGGTTGCCTCAGTTTTGAGCATGCAGGTACGACAAACACCGAGTGCTTCTGAGACTCTCTTAACTCTGTACGGAAATCTGAAGCCAAATAAGTCTGGGACAACAGTAAAGATTCAAGTTGATACAAATGGAAAATGGACAAACACACGATTTGCCACGAAAGTTACAAAAGTGGGAACGTGGAAAGTTACAGCCCTTGCAACGGCACTTAATGCTCAGGTTCGCTATCGCGCATTAGCTTTAGTTAACGGACAGAGTTTGTACTCCCCTATTCGCGCAATTACTGTCAAGCAACTACCTGAACTTTCAAATGCCGATCCAGCTCAGTTCATAGATTTGAAAGGTCCGGGTGGTCGAATTCATGGCACCGACGTTAGTCGCTGGCAACATCCCAATGACAAGCCAATTGATTTTGTAAAAAAGTATGAAGCCGGAATGAGATTTGTGTTTATTAAAGCATCAGATACTCGCGAGACTGCCGATCGTCTTGCAGTTAAATATGCAGCCATGGATCATCACGCAGCGCAAGCGGCTGGACTTTACACAGGCTTTTATCATTATGCCGTTTTGCCAGATGTAACTACAACAGAGGAGATCAAGCAGGACGCATTAGCTCAAGCGCAAAAGGTTGTGTGGCGCTTAGCATCCATGGGTGGTTATTCTGATCGAGATTTGCCGTATGCATTAGATCTAGAAAATAAGTGTGTTCGATATTCATCCAGTGGTGTGTGCGTAAAAAACGCAACAAGGAGCGCCGTAACTTTGTGGGCGTTGACATTTCTTGCATCACTTAAAGAGAAAACAGGCCGAACACCGTTTCTGTATTCATATCCAAGTTTTCTTGAAGGCTCAATGATTCGTTCAAAAGAGTTAGCGCAGTATCCGTTGTGGCTCGCCCAATACGGAATCGATCCTGCGAATCCAATTAATCAACCAGGCGTAAAGCCCGGAGGATGCTTTGTTCATTCCTGGACTGGTGCCAACTGTGATTCACAATGGACTGTTTGGCAGTATTCATCGTGTGGAATTGCGCCAAAATATGGGGTCCCTGGAAACAGATTAGATCTCAATGTTTTCCGTGGAACACCTGCTTCATTTCTAGAATTAGTAAAGGGTCTATGGAAACCGACCCTGGTTGATTTAATGCCTCAACAAGAGGCTACAACGATGAATCTTGCCAATCAAAGTTCAAGTACAACCAATAAACCTGCAATCTTTAGAGTCACTGTCGTGCGACCTACCGGTTTACCTGTTGTAACGGGTGATGTGAAGTTTGTGTTTGATAAATCCACAACACCTGAAATCAGGCCAACTCAACGCATTTTGCGTGAAACAAGCGGTGCCTGGACTCTTGAGCTAAGGGGTGTTCCTGCCGGAAGTTTTAAGGGAAAGATTGTTTTTGATGATGTCTCTGGTACACATGCAACTTCTACCGTTGATGTAATTTTCGATGTGGTGCAGGGCCCAATCCCAACTCCAAAGCCAACACCATCACCAACTGCAACTAAAAAACCAAATACAGACAGTTGCCGAGGACAGATTAAGAATTAGCCTCGAGAAGCTCATCTAGAGCTGCGAGTTCGCGAGCCACCAGCTCTTCGTACGCAGTCACTGATTCTTTGCGCTCCTTTGCGCTCCACCCCAAGATTGGCGCAATTAAAGAACTAACTTCATCGGCAAGGTGAACTCCATGACCCTCGGCCTCAAAAGCCAAACGTGTGCGGCGTGAAATCACGTCGTCAACTGTTCGGGCACCTTCATGTGATGCGGCATAAACAATCTCTGCCTTGATATATGGAAGATCTAAGTCCAACTTCTTTGCAAGCTTTGGCTCTTCGGCAATAATTTCAAGTATCTCGCTAATTAATGAACCATAGCGGTTAAGAAGATGTGTAACTGTTTCAACATCTAATCCAGCATCTTTAGCAATTCGTTCTCTTTGTTGTTCAAGCGCAAAATAACCATCGGCTCCAACTAGTGGAAGTTTTTCGGTTACGGAATCTTTTGTAATTCGGCGAAGTTCAATAACTGCGCGATCAACAACATCCTTACCCATAACTCGATAGGTTGTGTACTTACCACCTGCAATTGAAACAAAACCAGGCGCTGGGCGATCAACGGTATGTTCGCGCGAAAGTTTTGTAGTAGTTGAACTCTTTATATTCGCAACCAATGGGCGCAAGCCTGCATAGACACCGATGATTTCCTCTGCCATTAATGTTGGCTCTAATACTCTATTGGCTTGATCAAGAATGTATTGGACATCTTCTCTGGAAGCATATGGCTCTGCGCGATCTCCATCGTAAGGAGTATCTGTTGTGCCTACGATCCACTTATCTCCCCATGGAATCAGGAAAAGAACTGAAACCGCAGTTTTTAAAATAATTCCAGCATCAGATTTAATTGCAGAGCCTGGCAGCACAATGTGCACACCCTTGCTCATAGTTACGCCATAGCCAGGGGTTAGCTCAAACTTTTCATGCAGCTCATCACTCCAGATTCCAGCACACATGATTGTGACTCCGGCTTTGATCGCGATCTTCTTTCCAGATTCAAGATTATGAGCATTGACACCAACAACTCGTTTTCCTTCGCGAATCAAGGATTCAGCCGCTACTCGAGTTGCAATGATCGCACCATGGCGAGCGGCAGTGCGAGCTACTGACATGGTGTGCCTAGCATCATCAACCTGAGCATCAAAGTACTTAATCGCTCCTGTAACTATGTCATGGCGGAGCGACGGTGCAATTTCGTTAATCTGTTTTTGACTGAGGTGTTTATGCCATGGCAATGCACGTTGAAATCCACGAAGTGCGTCATACAAAGCAAGTCCTGCTCCGACGTAGGTTCGTTCTTTTAACTTTTCGGTCAAAGGAAATAAAAATCCAACTGGCTTTACAAGGTGCGGGCACAAAGAAGCAACCATTAATTCGCGTTCATGCAATGCTTCACGAACAAGTTTGAAGTCATATTGTTCTAGATAGCGCAGACCGCCATGGATCAACTTGCTGGATCTGCTTGAAGTTCCAGATGCAATGTCTTGCGAATCAATCAAAGCCACTTTTAGCCCGCGAGAAGCTGCATCTAAGGCTGCACCTACCCCAGTTACTCCCCCGCCAATAACCAGGATGTCGAATTGTTCTGTGGCTAATTGCGACACGGCAGATTCGCGCTGGTCTGGGCCAAGTTGCGACAAGAACATATGCGTTGAATCTCCGTTACGACTGAGTACTCTAAGACTAACTTACGGCGAGAGGTTTTGTGCATCGTGGCTTATATCGGCAGCTTGGATCAAGGAACCAGCAGTACTCGATTTATGATTTTTGATCATTCCGGTCAAGTGGTGGGACAGCATCAAATGGAACATCGCCAGATATTGCCTCAGGCCGGATGGGTTGAACATGATGCCGCTGAAATCTGGGAGCGAGTGCAAGAGGTTATCGCTGGAGCGCTCAAGCAAGCCAACATTTTGGGCTCAGATCTTGCCGCTATTGGCCTCACTAATCAGCGAGAAACAACTGTCGTCTGGGATGTAACAACGGGTCAACCTTTGAGTAATGCCATTGTGTGGCAAGACACCCGAACAACAGATTTCTTATCAACTCTTACTCAGGTGCAACAAAGCACCATACGCCATAAGACGGGTTTAACTATCGCCCCATATTTTGCCGGAAGCAAGATGAATTGGTTCTTGGCTAATGTTCCAGCAGCAAAGAGCGAGAATGCCAGATTTGGAACTATTGATTCGTGGTTGCTGTGGAACTTATCAGGCGGAGTTCGTGGCGGAGTACACGCAACTGATGTCACCAATGCAAGTCGCACTCTTTTAATGAATCTTGAAACCTTGGATTGGGATCAGGAACTGCTGGAAATATTTGGGGTTTCACGCACAGCACTCCCCGAGATCAAGTCATCATCGGAAGTTTATGCGATGACTGATCCCCATGGCCCTTTTGGTACATCAATTCCAATTGCCGGAATTTTGGGAGATCAACAAGCTGCGATGGTTGGTCAGGTCTGCTTTGAACGCGGCGAATCAAAGACAACTTATGGGACAGGAAACTTTGCTTTGTTAAATACCGGGACTGAAATTGTCCGGTCAAAAAATGGTTTGTTAACGACAGTTTGCTTTAAATTAGGCGATCAACCGGCGCATTACGCACTTGAAGGTTCAGTTGCCGTGACTGGCTCAGCGATTCAGTGGCTACGTGATCAATTGGGAATTATTTCAAATGCAGCAGAAACTGAAGGTTTGGCATCATCTGTAACAGATACCGCTGGCGTGTACTTTGTTCCAGCTTTTTCAGGTTTGTTTGCCCCTTACTGGCGCAGCGATGCACGCGGAGTAATTGTTGGTCTAACTAGGGCGGCAACTAAGGCGCACCTTGCTCGCGCAGCATTAGAAGCGATTTGCTATCAAACACGGGACGTTATGGATGCCATGGTTGCAGATAGCGGTGTACCAATGAAAGAGATGCGTGTAGATGGAGGCATCACGGCGAACTCTTTGTGTATGCAGATGCAGGCAGATGTTATGGGAATTGATATCACTCGACCTTTAATCGGTGAGACAACCGCATTGGGCGCGGCTTACGCTGCAGGACTTGCGGTTGGTTTTTGGTCATCAACCGATGAAGTGAGAAAACAATGGAAACAATCAAGGCGTTGGAGTGCAACCAGCACTGAACAACAGCGAACTGTTGGTTATGCAGGATGGAAAAAGGCTGTCGAACGAACTCTGAATTGGGTTGATTAAGCCTTATTAATTTCAATTAAGAAAGCATTTGCCGGTGCCAAGATCGGTGCAGTTACACCAATTGAGGCAAGTGCCGAACCTGAAAGAGTTATTCCATTCATCCATTCGGGTGGAGTAATCAACATGAATCGTGGTTTGCCAGCAGGATAAACCGCCTTGATTGTGTAGGTTGCAGATTGATCAAGCCCAGGAAACTTAAGTGGCGATGGATGAATCGAAACTGTTGGTGTTAATTGTACGTAAGCAAAGATCGCTCGTGAAAGATCATGGGCTGTAACACCATGCAGGTAGGCATGAGATTCTGGATAATCAACACGAACCATTTTTCCTGAATGCAAGTGAGCACGATTTTCTTTATAGTACCGAGCCCACGTAGCTAAATGCTTTCGTTCATCGCCAGTTGCTTCAGTGATATTCCATTCGATTCCAGCATGACCAAATAGAGCGGTTGTTGCGCGCATTGATAGCTCAAGTGTGCGCCCAGTTTGGTGTCCATGGGTAGGACCAATATGAGTTCCTAGTAATTCAGGAGCAATCACTTGCGCGGTCCAACGCTGAATTGTTTGGCGCTCCAATGCATCGTTGTTATCGCTAGTCCAGAAACGATCAACTAGATCAATAACTCCAAGATCAATGCGTGCTCCACCAGATGCACATGATTCTATTTCTAAACCTGCATGACGCACCTTGAGTTCGGCAAACAAACGATAAATGGCCTGGGTTTGGCGATGCACACCGGCTTGACCAAGATGACCTGCATCAACCAGCACACGATTGTGATCCCACTTGATGTAAGCAATGTTGTGCGCAGCAAGGACTGCCGAAGTTTGCTCAAGTACATGGTTAAAGGCACCTTCGTGGCCAAGGTCTAAAACTAACTGATGTCTCCACAGCGGTGGAACACGATCGCCTTCATGCAAAATCCATTCAGGATGTGCGCGGTAGAGATCAGAATCTGGGTTAACCATCTCGCCTTCAAACCAGAGTCCAAATTCGATTCCCTTATCGTTGATGTATTCAATGATTGGAGACAAGCCATTTGGCCAAACTGCTGAATCTATGACCCAATCTCCAAGTCCTGCTCGATCATCTCTGCGTGAATGAAACCAACCATCATCCAAAACGACGCGCTCTATTCCAACTTCTGCCGCAACATCAATCAGCGCTTTGATCTTTTGTTCATTGTGGTCAAAGTACAAGGCTTCCCACATATTCAGCGTTAATGGTCGTGGGCGCTTTGGATGTATTGGTCGAGCGCGAAGGTGGGAATGATAAGCACTACTGACACCATCTAAGCCTTCTGAGGAAAAAACGGAAACCAGCGCAGGTGCCTCGTAAATTTCACCCGATGCAAGAATTAATTCACCTGGAAGCAGCAGCTCGCCAGCTCCCATTGAAACCGATCCATCGAAAAGTTTTTCTACTAAGTAATGTGAATTTCCGCTCCAAGCAATACTTGTTGCCCAAGCATTTCCCGACTGAAATGAAGTTTGTGCAGTTAGTGCAATGTCTGCAATTGAAAAATTGTGCCCACTTCGGCCTTCGCGTGATTCGCGCACCCAAGTTCCTGTTGCAATTTCTTTTCTTTGAGGATTGCGCTCATTTGACCAACGCCCAGCAAAATCTAGAGTTTGTGTTGCCTCTTTTGGTAATGGCAGCCAATGAATGAATTCGTTGAGGAAATAATCAGTTGTTCCAAGATTTTTAACAGTTGCTTTTTGAGTTAAAACACCATAAGTGTCTAAAGACAAATTTAGAACTACTTCGAGCTCTGCATGTAAATCTCGCAAAGTCACGATTACATTGTTTACATTATGATTAAAATCAGTTACTTCAAACTTAGTTGACCAAGCTTTTCCAAGTCGATGTCCAGACAAAGTTGGACGACCCAGAAATCCACGGGAACTTT
>Ga0164293_10003897_pt1 | contig 12772 bp, 11 predicted proteins | sample GEODES118metaG_FD_111487 | JGI IMG/M metagenome (GOLD analysis project Ga0164293, IMG submission 111487) | Eutrophic lake water microbial communities from Lake Mendota, Wisconsin, USA - GEODES118 metaG | ecosystem: Environmental > Aquatic > Freshwater > Lake | place: USA: Lake Mendota... | reverse complement strand
TGCAGCATTGTTGGTAGGCGTGGTCTTGGGTACGGTCCTCGAAACTGGATTGCTGCGCCGGGTGCAACTGCGCGACCCTGTGCAACAGCTCTTGATGACCTTTGCCGCTTTCATGGTGCTTGAAGACGTGCAGCGCTTGATTTGGGGAACCCAGCCCTACTCGGCACCCGACATCATTGGCCGACTAGGGACTGTGAATTTTTTCAACGTCACCTACACCGTCTATCAACTGATTGTGATTCCGCTTGTGGCCGTGCTCAGCTATGCAGGCTTGTTGCTCTTTTTGCACTTCACATCTTTGGGTCAACAAGTGGTGGCGGTCACGCACCACCGCGAGATGGCCACCGCGCTTGGAATCCATGCCAAGCGCATTGGTTGGTTGACCTTTGTGCTGGGCGCCTGCTTGGGGGCATTGGGTGGTGCCATGGCTGCTCCAACCACGTCTATGGTGCCCGGGGCGGGTGCTGACATGATCGTCTTGTCGTTTGCAGTGGTTGCAACCGCGGGCATGGGGCAAATTTCAGGGGCCTTGTTGGCTGCCTTGCTGATTGGTTTAGCCCGCTCCTTGGCTGTTTATTTGGCGCCTGAGTGGGAAGTGGCGGTGCCCTACTTGATCATGGTGATGGTCTTGTTGATACGGCCCCATGGACTGTTTTCCGTCGCGCAAGCTCGTAGGATTTGACATGATTCGTGGATTGGCTTGGCTCGGTTTTCTCATTTGCTTTGTGCTGGGGTTGCTGTTTCCCTGGAGCAAAACACCCCTCATCATGGCAATTTGCTACGGCATGGCCAGTTTGGGCGTGGCCATCATGATGCGGGCTGGTCAAGTCTCTTTTGGACATGCGCTGTATGCAGCGATTGGTGCCTATTGCGTGGCCTTCACAGCACGCAGCTTTCCAGGCCTTGACGGCATCATTCTGTTGGTCATCGGGGTCATTGGCAGCATGTTGGCTGGCGGCGTGGTTGGCTTGTTTGTGGTGCGTTACCGAGGTATTTTTTTTGGCATGCTGAACTTGGCACTGAGCATGGTGGTTTTTTCCATGCTCGGCAAACTCTATAACTTGACTGGGGGCACGGACGGTCTGCGCATCAACCGACCCACATTCTTCAATCAAACGCTAGAGCGTGATGCTTTTGAAACCAGTTTGTTGCTGTTGAGTTTGTTATTTGCTGCCTTGTTGGTTTGGGGCGTACAACGCTATTTCAAATCAGCCGCCGGAGAAGCCTTGGCGGCCATCAAATCCAATGAAACCAGGTTGGAGTATTTGGGTCTTTCAGCGCGGCGAATTTTATGGAATGCGTACCTGTTATCTGCGGCACTGGTGGGTTTGTCAGGCGCCATGTTTGGCCTGGTGCAGGGTTTGGTGACACCCGATATTGGCGCTTGGTTTCGCTCTGGAGAGTATGTCTTTATCAGCATCTTGGGCGGTAGCGGCCATGCCTTTGGTGCTTTTTTGGGAGCGGGTGTTTTTGAGGCGGTGAAACTCTTTGCCGCAGCCTATATGACTGGCGTCTGGCAACTCATTTTGGGGGTGACATTGATCATCGTGATTTTGGTGGCCCCCGATGGCATCGTGGGCTTGCTGCAAAAACGTCGATCCTCGGTTGGAGGTCAACCATGACCCCTTTGCTTGAAACCAAAGGTCTGCAATTGTCCTTTGGCGGCGTGGTAGCTGCCGATAACATCGATTTTGCATTGCAACGCGGTGAACGCTTGGCTGTGATTGGTCAAAACGGTGCAGGCAAGACCACTTTTATCAACATCTGCACTGGTTTTCTCAAACCGACTGCTGGGCGGGTGTTTTTCGATGGCCATGACGTGACCGACAAATTGCCCCGTCAAATTGTGCGTCTTGGATTGGGTCGATCATTTCAGTTGCCTCAGTTATTTTTGGACCACAGTGTTCGTCAATGTTTGGAGATTGCAGCAGTTGGACGGTCTGGACAGTTGCCCTTTTTCAAGTCCTTGTCGGATGCGGTGGACCAGCACGAAATCAATGACACCTTGCACTTGGTCGGTCTGTCTGCACGCGCCGATGAACCCACATTGGCCTTGCCTGAAGGTCAGCGTAAATTATTGGATATTGCCATGGCTTTGATGTTGCAACCCAAATTACTGATCATGGATGAGCCGACCAGCGGTGTTGCTTCGGAAGACAAGATGGCCTTGATGGACACGGTGATGCAGGCCCTGAAGGAGCGAGAAGTCACCAGTTGGTTTGTTGAACACGACATTGACATCGTGAATCGCTATGCCACTCGGGTGGCAGCATGGATTGCAGGCAAAGTTGCAGCCGATGGATCACCCGCAGAGGTCCTGGCCCTGCCTCAAATTCAGCGTGAAATATTGGGTCATCCATGATGTTGACCTTGGAGCAACTCTGTGTGGATATCGCAGGCGTGAAAGTACTGCGGAATATTTCTGCCCATCTTCAAGCTGGCACAACAGTCGCTGTGGTCGGGCGCAATGGCGCAGGCAAAACAAGCTTGCTGCGCAGCATCATGGGCTTGCTCAAGGCCGATTCAGGCCGAATTCAACTCGGTGAACATGCATTGCTGAGCCTGCCAGCGCACCAACGCGCTCACCTGGGCATTGGCTATGCGCCTGAAGACCGCATCATCTTCCCAACCTTGAATGTGCAAGCGAATTTGCGACTGCCTTGTGAAGTGCTTGGTATGACACCCCATGCGTTGCAACAACGGCAAGATGCCGTGCTAGAGGTGGTGCCTCAACTCAAAGACATGCTCAAGCGATCTGGCGCAGCGCTTTCTGGCGGCCAGGGCAAGATGGTTGCCCTTGGACGCGCTCTCATGGTGGGACATCGCTTGGTATTGCTGGACGAGCCGCTGCAAGGACTGGCGCCGGTCTTGGCGCAGCAATATGTGGAGGCCATAGGCCGTTTGCGCCAATGGCAGCCCGGGTTGTGTGTGCTCATCACAGAATCCAATGCTGGTCTGATGGCGGACATGCCCGATCAAACTTGGACGCTGGAGCGTGGTTCCTTGTCGATCAAAGCCCCCTCTCACCCCAGAACAATTTGATGGAGAACAACACGTGGCCCAGATGATCATTGGCGGCAAAGCCGTTCAAGCGCTAAGCGGTAAAACTTTGGAAGTTCGCTCCCCAGTGGATGGTTCGGTTTTTGAGACCATCCCCCGTGGAGAGGCAGCAGACATTGATGCCGCTGTTCAAGCTGCGCGGAAAGCCTTGGACGGTGCCTGGGGTCAGTTGTCGGCACTAGAGCGTGGTCGCTTGATGTTGAAGATGGCGCAAAAAGTGCTGGACAACGCCGAAGAATTGGCGCTGCTGGAAGCCCGCGATACCGGTAAACCCATGACCACGGCACGCAACGACATGATCGTGCTGGCTCGTTATTTCGAGTTCTATGGGAGTGCTGCCGACAAAATCCACGGTGAAGTCATTCCGTTTTTGAATGGCTACCAAGTCAACTTGCTGCGCGAGCCCTTGGGCGTCACAGCCCACATCATCCCCTGGAACTATCCGGCGCAAATGATGGGGCGCAGCATCGGCCCGGCACTCGCCATGGGCAACGCCGTGGTGGTCAAGCCCGCTGAAGACGCTTGCATGAGTTGCTTGCGAATTGCCGAATTGGCCTTGGAAGTGGGCTTTCCCCCTGGGGCGCTCAACATCGTCAGTGGTCTGGGCGAAGAAGCCGGTGCAGCCTTGTCTAAACACCCTGGCATCAACTTCATCAGCTTCACCGGCTCGAATGAAGTGGGTGTGTTGATTCAACAAGCCGCCGCCTTGAACGCGGTGAAGTGTGTGCTGGAGCTGGGTGGCAAATCGCCGCACCTGGTTTTTGCGGATGCCAATTTGGAACTCGCCGCCAGCACCGTGGTGCGCGGCATCATTCAAAACACAGGACAAACTTGCACCGCAGGCAGTCGCTTGCTGGTGCAAGCCGATTTCTATGACGAATTTCTGAGCGTCGTGGCCGACAAATTTTCCAAGGTTCGTGTGGGCACACCAGAGATGAATTTAGACTGCGGTCCGGTGGTGAATTTAGCCCAACAACAACGAGTCAAGCGATACATTGACCAAGCACAACAAGACGGCTTGCATATCCTCGCCCAAGGTCAAATAGATCCAGGTGTTCCTTCCGCGGGCTATTACGTGACACCCACCTTGTTTGGTCCTGTCGCTGCCGATAACCGACTGGCACAAGAAGAAGTGTTTGGCCCGGTGTTGGCTGCCATGCCTTTCACAGATGAAGCCCATGCCATCGCTTTGGCCAACGGCACCGACTATGGTTTGCTAGCCGCCATTTGGACCGAAAACGGAGGCCGTCAGCAACGGGTTGCCAAAGCGTTGAAATGTGGTCAAGTATTTATCAATTCGTTTGGCGCCGGCGGTGGTGTTGAACTGCCCTTTGGCGGCGTTAAACGCAGCGGACATGGCCGTGAAAAAGGCTTCATGGCTTTGGAAGAAATGAGCACGACCAAAACCGTGATTCAGTTCCACGGTTGAACAACCCACAGAAAGAAACAACATGAGTCAACTTCAAAACAAAATTGCCATCATCACCGGCGCAGGTGGTGGTTTCGGTGAAGGCATTGCGCAAGCCTATGTGCGCGAAGGTGCCAAAGTCATCGTGGCCGACATTCAAGACGCCGCGGCCAAACGCGTGGCCACCAGCTTGGGTGCCCATGCCAGCGCTTTCACCTGTGACGTCACCCAGGGGCCCCAAGTGCAGGCGCTGGTGCAGCATTGCGTCAACACCTTTGGCATTCCAAACATCATCGTCAACAACGCTGGCACCACCCACAAAAACCGGCCCATGCTTGAAGTGGATGAAGCCATGTTCGACAAGGTGTTCAATGTCAATGTGAAGTCCATCTTTCACATGACCCATGCCGTGCTGCCCTTTTTGCGCCAAAACGGCGGCGGTGTGATTTTGAACATTGGCTCGGTGGCTGGCATCCGCCCGCGCCCTGGCCTGACTTGGTACAACGCCTCCAAGGGAGCGGTGAACCTGATGTCCAAGTCCATGGCGGTGGAACTCGGGCCTGAGAAAATCCGCGTCAATGCCATTTGTCCAGTCATGGGCGTCACGGGTTTGTTTGAAGACTTCATGGGCTTGCCCGACACCCCCGAGAACCGTGCCAAGTTCATGGGGACCATCCCCTTGGGACGTTTTGCGCAAGCCAGTGATGTGGCAGCCGCTGCGGTGTTTTTGGCCAGCGACGCAGCCGAATTTTTCACAGGCGTGGAATTCCCCGTTGACGGTGGACGCACCATTTAAAGAATTTCCATTCTTTCTCAGGAGACGAGACATGAACACATTGAACAAACTGTTGTTGGCCGCCTTGGTGAGTGGCTTGAGCCTGACCAGCATGGCGCAAACCAAACCCCAGGAATTGAAAATTGGCATCACCACCTTCATGTCTGGACCAGCGTCTGTATTTGGCGTGCCCGCCAAAGCTGCTGCTGAATTGATGATTGAGGACATCAACGCCCAAGGTGGCATTGGTGGCGTGAAGCTGTCGGCCACTTACATCGACGAAGGCGCTGGTGCCGACAAAATGCTGTCCGAATACCGCCGTGTTGTGCAAGAGATGGGCGTGAAAACCATGTTGGCCTCCATCTCCAGTGGCAATTGCAACATCGTCGCACCCGTGGCTGAAGATTTGAAAGTGCTCAACATTGCTTGGGACTGTGGCACCGAAAAATTATTGGAAGAAAAACGCTATCAATATGTGGTGCGCACCCAAGCCAACGCCACCACCGAGATGGTGGCCACGGTTTTGTATTTGATGAAAACCAAACCCGATTTTGAAACCATTGCGGTGGTCAACCAAGATTACGCATGGGGCCGTGATTCCTGGGAGATTTTCATCAACACTTTGCGGGTTTTCAAACCCAATGTCAAAGTGGTTGCCGAGATGTTTCCCAAAATGGGTGCGGCTGACTTCTCAACCGAACTGAGCCGATTGCAAGCAATCAAACCAGATGTGGTGTTGAACACTTCTTGGGGTGGCGATCTGGATACCTTTGTGCGTCAAGCATCTCAGCGCGGTGTGTTTGGCCAAAAAACCTTGTTTGTGTTGCCCTTGTTGGAAAGCTCGCTTGAGCGCCTGGGCAGCACGGTGCCTGCAGGCATCATTGCAGGCGCCCGTGGCGATCATTATTTTCTGCATCCTGAAACCAAGAACGATCCGAAGCACAAGGCTTTCATCAATCAATTCAAAACCAAAACCGGGGCCTATCCCATCTACTCCACTTACCACATGGCGCAAGCCTTGGTAGGGTTGAAGACGGGCTATGAAAAAGCCATCAAAACCAATGGCGGCAAGTGGCCCAGCACCGAGCAAGTAGCCGAGGCCATGCGCTCCATGGAATTCAAAACCTTTGGTCGCCCCATTCGCATGCGTGCTGATGGCCAAGGCTTGGAAGACCAATTACTCGGCATCACCAAGCGCGTTCCTCAATATCCTTTTGCCGTGATGGACAAGATGATGATCGTTCCTGCCGATTTGATCACCACACCGGTTGGTCAAAAATCACCTGCGTGGGTGAAAACCATCAACCCCGCTGTGTTGCAAAACAGTGCCTTGAAGATGGTTGACTTCAAGTGAGCTTGGCATTGAACGCCACCAGTTCACCATGACACGCTCTTCTGTCAAACCCCTAGACCACGTGACAGTGGTTTCCCTGGAGCACGCCATTGCCGCGCCTTTTTGCACCCGTCAATTGGCAGACTTGGGCGCACGTGTCATCAAGATTGAGCGACCCGAGGGCGGTGACTTTGCGCGAGGCTATGACCAACGTGCCCGCGGTGCCTCATCGCACTTTGTCTGGGTCAACCGCTCCAAGGAAAGTTTGGCACTGGACTTGAAGAATCCAGACCATTTGAATGTCCTCAAGTGTTTGATTGGCAAAGCAGATGTGGTGGTCCAAAACTTGGCCCCAGGTGCCACCGCCCGAATGGGCCTGGACGCTGCAAGCCTGCGAGCACTTCACCCGCGCTTGATCGTTTGTGATATTTCAGGCTATGGCAATGAAGGGCCCTACAGAGACAAAAAAGCTTATGACCTGCTGATTCAAAGCGAGGCGGGCTACTTGTCGGTCACAGGCACCCCTGACACCCCCAGCAAAAGTGGCAATTCGATCGCTGACATTGCAGCAGGGATGTATGCCTACACCAACATTCTGAGTGCGCTGATTCAGCGCGACAAAACAGGTGAAGGTGCGCACATCGACGTGTCCATGCTGGAATCTCTGGCCGAATGGATGGGCTTTCCCATGTACTACGCGATGGACCATGCCAGCCCGCCGCCACGCACGGGTGCATCGCACGCCACCATCTATCCTTATGGCCCGTTTTTGGCAGGCGATGGTGTGAGCGTGATGTTGGGCTTGCAAAACGAACGTGAATGGCTGCAGTTTTGTGAAGTCGTATTGCTGATGCCCAAACTGGCTAACGACCCGCGCTTCAACACCAACAGCTTGCGCAACCAAAACCGACTGGACTTGCAAAACATCATCTTGAATGTGTTTTCTTCGCTCACCGCGAATGAGGTGATTCAACGATTGGATGACGCGCCAATTGCCAACGCCCGCATGAACAGCATGGATGACTTGTGGGCACATCCGCAACTCCAAGCCAGGCAACGCTGGACCCAGATCGATTCTCCTGTCGGCCCACTCCCCGCGTTGCTCCCGCCCGGTGTGCAATCGGGTTTTGACTACACCATGGGCCCGATCCCCAGCGTTGGACAACACAATGCGCAAATTTTGCAAGAGCTGGGGCTGACCCTTGCTCCCTAGAATGGGGGCATGAAGATTTCATCGCGTTCTGTGCTGGTGGCCGGTGGCGGCATTGGCGGCCTGGCAGCCGCTTTGGCACTGGCCCAACAAGGCTTTGAAGTCAAAGTGCTGGAGCAAGCCTCGCAAATTGGCGAAATAGGCGCAGGCATGCAATTGGGCCCTAACGCCTTCCATGCTTTTGATGCACTTGGTGTCGGCGAACAAGCCCGCAGCCGCGCCGTCTACACCGACTACATGGTGATGCACGATGCCCTTGATGAATACCAAGTGGGTCATATTCCGACTGGTGCCGCCTTTAGAAAACGCTTTGGCAACCCATATGCGGTGATTCACCGGGTTGATGCGCATACCGCATTGCTCGAAGGCGTGAAGGCACAGGGGCAGGTGGAGTTGCACACCAACACTGCTGTTCAAACCATCGAACAAGATGACGAGCATGTCAGCGTGATCGATCAACACGGTCAACGCCACCAAGGCCATGCCTTGGTGGCAGCCGATGGCGTGAAGTCGGTGGTGAGGGCCCAGTTGGTGGGCGACCCGCATCGCGTCACCGGCCATGTGGTGTATCGCGCGGTGGTGGACAAAGCAGATTTCCCGCCTGAGTTGCAGTGGAATGCTGCCAGCATTTGGGTGGGTCCCAACTGCCACCTGGTGCATTACCCGCTCAGAGGGGGTGTGCAGTACAACGTGGTGGTGACTTTTCACAGCCGAGAAGTTGAAGAATGGGGCGTCACCGAAGGCAGCGCCGAAGAAGTTCAAAGTTATTTCAAAGACATTTGCCCCAAGGCCCGTCAATTGATTGAATTGCCCATGCGTTGGAAACGTTGGGCCACGGCTGACCGTGATCCTGTTTCGCAGTGGACTTATGGTCGAACCACCTTGCTTGGGGATGCCGCTCACCCCACCACACAGTACTTGGCGCAAGGTGCCTGCATGGCGATTGAAGATGCCGTTACCTTGCGGGAAGCATTGAAAGCCCATGGCAACGATGTGCACCAAGGGTTTGATCTGTACCAACGCTCACGCATTGCGCGTACCGCCCGCATCGTGTTGGCATCCAGAGAAATGGGCCGCATCTACCACGCCAAAGGGGTGGAGCGCCTGGTACGCAACGATTTGTGGCGCGGCCGAACACCCGAGCGTTTTTATGACGCCATGGAATGGTTGTATGGCTGGCGTGTAGACAACTGTCTGCTGTCGTCTTGAATCCCAAAGGAATGGCTACATGACTTCGATCTTCGACCAACACCTTGATAAAAACCCAGCCAACTTTGTGGCGCTTTCTCCTGTGAGCTTTGTTGAACGCAGCGCCGAGGTGTTTGCCGATTTGGAAGCCGTCATTCATGGACAGCGTCGCTACAACTGGGCGCAACTGCGCGACCGTTCCGCCAGACTGGCTGCTGCATTACAAGCCGCTGGCGTCAAGCGCGGCAGCACCGTCAGTGTCATGCTGTCCAACACGCCTGAAATGGTTGAAGCACATTACGCGGTACCAGCTTTGAATGCGGTTCTCAACACCCTCAACACGCGTTTGGATGCCAGTTTGTTGGCATGGCAAATGAACCATTGCGAAGCCTCGGTGTTGATCACCGACATCGAGTTCTCAAGCACCATGGGCCAAGCCTTGCAGATTTTGAAGAACGAATTCCATCGCGATCTGTTGGTGATCGACGTGTGCGATACGGAGTACCAAGGTACGGGTGAACGCATTGGTCGCCACGACTATGAACACTGGTTGTTGCAACACGAGCCTGTTGAGAAATTACAAGGCCCCGCCGACGAATGGGACGCCATCGCGGTCAGCTACACCTCGGGCACCACTGGCGACCCCAAAGGCGTTGTGACCCACCATCGCGGCGCGTATTTGAACGCGGTCAGCAACGCGGTCACGTGGCACATGCCACACTTTCCACGCTACCTGTGGACACTGCCCATGTTTCATTGCAATGGCTGGTGCTTCCCTTGGACGATTGCCATGCTGGGTGGCGTGCATGTGTGTTTGCGACGCGTTGAAGCAGCACCTATCTTGCAGCGCATGAGTGAACACCAAGTGGATCACTACTGCGCGGCACCCATCGTCCACAACTTGCTGCTGGCGGCACCTGCAGCCATGCGCAGCGGCGTGACTCAGACCGTCAAGGGCATGGTAGCTGGTGCAGCACCCCCCGCATCCATGATCGAAGGCATGGCCCAAATGGGGTTTGACATCACCCACGTTTACGGCCTCACCGAAGTTTATGGGCCGGCGTCAGTGGCTGTGAAAAGAGATTCATGGGCAACCGAGTCGTTGTCGGAACAAGTGCGTCTCAATGGCCGTCAAGGTGTGCGTTATCCCTTGCAAGAAAGCATGACGGTACTAGACCCTGAAACCATGCAAGCCCTGGATGCAGATGGCACCACCATGGGTGAAATCATGTTTCAAGGCAACTTGGTGATGAAGGGCTACCTGAAAAACCCGGCAGCCACGGTCAAGGCTTTTGAAGGCGGCTGGTTTCACACCGGTGACCTGGCGGTGCTAGAGCCAGACCGCTACGTGAAGATCAAAGACCGCAGCAAAGACATCATCATCTCTGGCGGTGAAAACATCAGTTCCATTGAAGTTGAAGATGCGCTTTATCGACATCCGGCGGTCATGGCCTGTGCCGTGGTGGCCAAGCCGGACAGCAAATGGGGGGAAGTGCCTGTGGCATTTGTTGAACTCAAGCCCCAAAGCGCTGTGACCGAAGCTGACTTGATCGGCCACTGCAAAACCTTGCTAGCAAGTTATAAAGCACCCAAAGAAATACGTTTTGAGATTATTCCAAAGACCTCAACAGGCAAAATTCAAAAGTTTCAGCTTCGGGAAACATTGAAGACTTGAACCAACACTCATAGAGCATCAGCAGCAGCGGCTGATTCTGGTGGCGCCCTCGCCAAACCTGGCAGCTTGCCGCTCTTTGAAAAATTCCTCGTAATTCATGACCACTTTGTCTTCGCCATGAACCGTCTTCATGTGGTCTAGGTAATTTTGATAGCTGGGTACGCCCACCATCAGGTGGGCGGTTTGCACAAAATAGCCGTTGAGCGCTTTGAGCTTTTCAAGCACGGGGCCCGCCATGATCAGGCTGACTTCAAATCACCAACCGCTTCTTGCGTCGTAGGTTGGTTGGATTTCAAGGCGATCAAACACTGCTTGATGCCATAGAAGACCACCGACAGCAACACCAGCATGAACAGCGCTGCAAGACCCGCATTGAGGTAGTTGTTGAAAATGATTTGATTCATTTGAGCCACAGACTTGGCAGGCGCCAAAATTTGATCTTGAGCCAAGGCGGCTTGAAATCTTTCAGCATTGGACAAGAAGCCAATTTTTGGATTGCTATGGAAGATTTTTTCCATGCCCGCTGTGATTGTGCAAATCAACAACCATGTGGTGGGCACCAAAGTGACCCATGCATACTGTTGGCGCTTCATCTTGAACAACACCACTGTGCACAAGGTGAGTGCAATGGCAGCCAGCATTTGGTTGGAAATACCAAACAAAGGCCACAAGGTGTTGATGCCACCCAAGGGGTCGGAGACGCCTTGGTACAGGAAGTAGCCCCAGGCACTCACACACAACACAGAGGCAATCAGGTTGCCTGAAATAGATTGCGTGTTTTTCAGGGCGGGAACAAAGGTACCCATCAAGTCTTGCAGCATGAAACGTCCTACGCGGGTACCGGCATCCACCGCTGTCAAGATGAAAAGTGCTTCAAACAAGATAGCAAAGTGGTACCAGAAAGCCATCATGCCAGGACCGCCGATGGCAGACGCAAAAATTTGTGCCATGCCCACCGCCAATGTAGGCGCACCACCTGTGCGTGAAATGATGGTGGATTCACCCACGTTACGGGCTGTTTCTTGCAACATTTCTGGGGTGATGTAGAAGCCCCACTGGCTGATGGCGGCTGCTGCTGATTCAGGCGTGGTACCAATCAGCGCGGCTGGGCTGTTCATGGCGAAATACACACCAGGCTCAATGATGGAAGCAGCAACCAAGGCCATGACGGCAACGAAAGACTCCATCAACATACCGCCGTATCCAATCAAGGGAGCGTGCATTTCGTTTTCAAGCAACTTGGGCGTGGTGCCGGAAGAAATCAAGGCATGAAAGCCTGACACAGCACCACAGGCAATGGTGATGAACAGGAAGGGAAACAATGAGCCCGACCAAACCGGTCCGCTGCCATCGACAAATTGGGTGACGGCGGGCATTTTCAAATCAGGAGCGACCACCAAGATGCCAATCGCCAATCCAATGATGGTGCCAATTTTCAGGAATGTAGACAGGTAATCGCGCGGTGCAAGCAACAGCCAAACAGGCAGCACAGAGGCCACCACACCGTAGGCCAACAACATCAATGTCAGTTGCTTGCCATCGAAGGTGAACATCGGTGCCAAGGTCGGTCAGCCGCAATCTGTCCACCATAAATGATGGACAGCATCAACAAAACAAAACCAATCAATGAAACTTCTGCAATGCGCCCCGGCCTCAGGTAGCGGGAATAGATCCCCATGAAAATCGCAATAGGAATGGTGGCCGCTACCGTGAATGTGCCCCATGGACTTTCAGCCAAAGCCTTGACCACGATCAAAGCCAGAACAGCCAACAAAATCGTGATGATCATGAACGTGCCAAACATGGCAATCACGCCTGGAACCACGCCCATTTCCTCTTTGATCATGTCGCCCAAGGAGCGGCCATTGCGTCGAACAGAAATGAAAAGCACCATGAAATCTTGCACAGCGCCAGCCAAAACAACACCGACCAGCAACCAAAGCAAGCCAGGCAAATAACCCATTTGTGCTGCCAGCACGGGGCCGACCAAAGGACCAGCGCCCGCAATCGCTGCGAAATGATGGCCGAACAACACATTTTTGTGGGTCGGCACATAGTCCAAGCCGTCATTCAAACGCACGGCCGGTGTGAGCCTGTTGGCATCCAAACGCATCACGTTTTTG
>Ga0164293_10003896_pt1 | contig 12773 bp, 11 predicted proteins | sample GEODES118metaG_FD_111487 | JGI IMG/M metagenome (GOLD analysis project Ga0164293, IMG submission 111487) | Eutrophic lake water microbial communities from Lake Mendota, Wisconsin, USA - GEODES118 metaG | ecosystem: Environmental > Aquatic > Freshwater > Lake | place: USA: Lake Mendota... | reverse complement strand
AGCGAGCAAGACCAATTTGTGGTGGCAGATCAATAATGATTGTTAGTGTTGGGAAAAGAGATTCAGTTGCCCATCTAGAAATTCGTGCGACTTCGCCGGGTTCCAGAATGCGGCCTGCGCCTTGGTATGCAATAGATGAATCAAAGTAGCGATCACTGATGACAACTTCACCGCGGGCTAATGCTGGGCGGATGACGCTGTAAACATGGTGGGCGCGATCTGCAGCGTAAAGAAGAGCTTCGGCGCGTGGGCTGATTTCTCCGGTGGAATGTGAAAGAAGAATTTTGCGGATTTCAATTCCAAGATCACTGCCGCCTGGTTCGCGGGAAAGAACAACGGTTTCGCCTTCTTGTTCAAGCCATGCTTTAAGAAGTTTGGATTGTGTTGATTTTCCGATTCCTTCGCCGCCTTCGAAAGCGATGAAGATTCCGGCAGTTGGTGCACCGGTGATTGATCCCAGTTCACCTTTTAGTGCATTTGAAATGTCAGACCACAGCGAAACATTGGGGCGGTCTTTCATTTGCTTGTAAGAAACGATTCCGATTAATGTGGCAATTAGACCCGCGATCAAAATTGTTACTGCAGCGCCGTTGTAACTGATTTGTGAATTTTGAAACTTAAAGGTGTGTTCACCAACTGCTGCTGCAATCAGCGGTGCCACGGCCAAGACACCGACCAAAACCACGCGGATCAGGCTTTGCACGAAGGCAAAGGTGCGGCCGCGGACATCGTCTGCAACCTCCATGCCAAGCATGGTGAAGCCGGTAACCCAGCAAATTCCGCTAAATGCGCCCAAGATGATGACGATAAAGACGGCTAGGACCAGGTTTGGGATTGCGGCAAGTGCAACAAGGAACAAGCCGGCAGTTGTTAGTGACGCGCCGAAAAGACGGCGGCGAGAAAATTGGGAAAAGATTTTTGGGCCAAATGCGATTCCGGCTGCAAGGCCAGTAAAGACTGCGCCGAAGAGAACACCGTATGCAGCTTCTCCGCCGCCTAAGTCGCCGACGAATGTGCGGGCTAGGCCAATTACTGCACCGGCTGCAACAAATGCGCCGACCATTCCGACAACCAGGCCGCGAATGATTTTGCTATCGGAAACTGATTTCCAACCGTCGTGCAGAGATTTAAGGATTCCGGTGTCTGCTGATTTCTTTTCAGCTGCGCCCTTTGGGATTTCTCGTAATCCCCAGATAGTAAATGCGGCAAAGGCAAATGACAGTGCGTTTACATATAGTGCAATATCAACAGCAGTTGTTGAAATCTCAAAGGCGGCGTTGATTGCGGAGGTGAAAAGAGAAAGGAAGGTGAAGATTAATGCAGCGATAGGTGCGGTGCCGTATGCGGCGAGCAAGGAAACTTGGTTGGCATTCTCTAATTTTTCGCGTGGGACAAGATTAGGAACCGATGCATCCTTGGCGGGGGACCAGAACAAAGTTATGCATTCAACCAAGATCATGGCGGTGTAGAGCCAGAAGTAATTGTTTGCGATTGGAATCGAGATATAAAGCGCGGTGCGCAGGATGTCGCAATTAACCATTAACTTGCGACGATCTAATTTGTCGGCGATTACTCCGGCGATTGGGCCAAGGAAAACTGCGGGTAGTAAGCGAGCGATGAAAACACCTGCGATTGCAAAGTTTGCAGTTGCGTAATCACCACCAGAAAGTTGTTGTGCCAACGCGGTAGTTGCAAGAAGACCGAGCCAATCACCAAGAGATGAGAAGACCATCGAATTCCACAGTTTGCGGAAGGGTTTAATCGCAAGGACGCTGCGAGTTACATCCTGCGGTGGAGCGGCAGGGGTCGGAAGCGTCTTTGGCATGGCGGTAAGTCTATCGGTGGGGGCTGATGCGCCTAAAAGATGGGGCTTGACCCTTTACTAACCCTGCCGGGGCTAGTAGAAAAGGGTCACCAAATCAGGAAAGGTTGAGCGAAATCAATGGAGATTCGTGCAGAACTAGATGAACTACTCAATGAGTTCTACCCCGGACAAAAGATTCCGAGCGAGCGAGTTCTGTCTGAGCGATTTGGTGTTGCGCGAATGACGCTGCGACATGCGATAGAAACCTTTATTTTGGAAGGCAAGCTTGAACGCAGACCTGGGTCTGGTACTTATATTTCCAATCAATGTTATTCACTTTCTGCACGCTGCAGATCTTTTTCATCTGAGATGAAATCTCGTGGATTAGAGCCTGGCAATAAGTTGTTGGTAGCAAAAATAATCTCGGCAGATAAAGTTAATTCGAGTAAATTACGCATCCCTTTGAACGCCAAGATTTTAAAGTTTTCTCGCCTGCGATTTGGCAATGATATTCCGATGGCGTATCAGACGACGAGCATCCCAGTTTCCTATATTGGGTTGATTGAAGATTTAGAGCTTGAAGGATCTTTGGAAGATCTATTGCAAAATAAATTTGGAATCGCAATTACGACATCTCGGACTGAGATTTCGGGCGATTTTGCAGACCAAAAAATTGCAAAACTGCTAGAAATTGAAACGACCACACCGTGCCTTGTGAAAGAGACCATTGACATGGATCAGCGCTCTAGAAGCATTATGTGGAATAGAACTTGGTACAACGCAGAGCGATTTAAAATTAGATTTGATGCAGCTTGTAATGTGCGTGAATCCAAAAAACCTGCTGCATCCTAAATTTAATTCGGCAAGCGCTCCATTGCGGCCCAAAAATCTTTCATAATGGCTGCTTCATCAACATCCATACACACCGGAATCGTTGCAACTGGTCGGTCCCAGTACATTGATCCAGCTGCATCCATTTCAGGAATCGGCATTGGTCGTGTGATTACCGCTTCTGGGATTGTGTAATAAGCAATGTTTACGATGTCCCAAAGCACCTTTGTAGGTCGGGATGAATCCATATCCATCTTGATTCGACCGTGACCCCATTTTTCAAGGATGTCAGCCAAAAAGTTAAGAATTGCCTTGTTTTTTGCACGTAATTCTGGAAGAAAGATGCCGTTTTCTACGGCAACTTTAACGACTCCTGGCCAACCAGGCAGTACAACCAAATTCTCGTGGTGCTTATAAAGCACGCGCCAGGCAGCGATATCTGCACGGGCATTTAATTCGCCGTATTTATATTTTTTCCAGGTCGCTTCGTCCGGAAATGAACCCGCCCAAATTATCGGAACATTCTTGGCAAGTTCTGGATAGCCTAATTTAAATGCGGCTAAATCTGTGGCTGGACCAGTTCCTAAAATAGAGAATTCCACACCTTGTTTTGCAAGGTTAACAATGAAATCTAATCCCGCACTTGGTAGACATTCGTTGATGTGTTCCATTGGGCGTGCAGCTCCTTGTAAGCAAGGAACATCACTTCTTTGACAGAGATCAATAACTCTTTGTGCTTCGTCGCGATAGAGATTTACCGAATCATGGCCGTGCACCAAAGTATTATGAGAAGAAATTACTGCTAGTACTTCTAACTTGGGACTACCAAGTGCATAAGCAATAGCAAACTGATCGTCAATTTCATTCATGGTGTCACACACCATGACAACTTTTCTTTTAGCGTCGTTGCTCAATTTTTTCTCCCTTTAGCATCTTGGTTGCGTATTCGATGACATTATCAACTGATGGTATGTAGTGATCCTCTAGTGGTGGTGAGAAAGGAACAGGCATATGTAAACCAGTTAAGGTTTTGATTGGGCCTTTAAGAGATGAAAATGCAAGATCTGCAACCATGCCCGCAATATCTGTCGCAATAGAACAACGTGGATGCGATTCATCAACAACTAGTAGATGACCGGTTTTTGCTACTGATTCACAAATTAAATCAATGTCAATCGGAGAATATGAGCGTGGATCAATAACTTCTGCGTCAATACCCTGCTTAGCTAGTTCATCGGCTGCATCAAGAGCTGTCAAAACCATTTTTTGGACTCCAACTATGGTGATGTCTTTGCCTTTTCTCTTTATGTCGCCGACACCTATTGGAATTGTGTAAGAGCCTTCGGGGACATTGCTTTGTTTCATATAAAGACGCTTATGTTCCATAAAAATCACAGGATTCTGGTCGCGAATCGCTGAAATCAACAAACCCTTAGCGTCGTAGGCATTTGAAGGGGCAATTACCTTGATGCCTGGGATGTGGCTGTAAATGGAAAGAAGCATTTGGGAATGCTCTGAACCAGCTCTAAAACCAGCACCCGTAACGGTTCTGATCACCATTGGAATGCTGACTTTGCCACCATAAGTAAATCTCAACTTTGCAGCGTGATTTAAAATTTGATCAAATGAGGTTCCAATGAAATCTGAATACATGATTTCAGCAATTGGACGCATGCCTGCGAAAGTTGCACCGATACATGCGCCCACAAAACCTGTTTCTGCAAGCAATGAGTCAATTACGCGTTCTCTGCCGAATTCGGTTACTAAATCCTTAGTGACTCCAAATGGTCCACCCCATGCATCCAGTGCACCTGGGATGTGATCATTTCCGGCACCGCCTGCAACATCTTCGCCAATTAATATGACTGAAGAATCCGCTCTCATTTCAAGGCGAATAGCTTCATTAACCGCATCTTTGTAAGTAAGTTGACGTGTCATGATCGTGCTCCTTCTTCAAGATAAACCGCATCGTGCATGTCATCAATTGTTGGGAATGGGTCTTTAGCTGCTCGCTGGAAGGCATCAATAATGTGCTGCTTATTTTCTTTCTCAAAAACTTCAAATTGTGCTTCCACAGATGGATCAGTTTCCAAGATTCGTTTTTTGTAACTAATTAATGGGTCACGAGCTTTCCAATAAGCGATTTCTTCAGCTGATTTGTAAGTTTCTGTATCACCTTCGTATTGGCCAGATAACTTATAGGTCATCGCTTCGATAAAGGCCGGCTTTTTATTCTTTCTCATCCACTCAAAACACTCTTTTGCAGCAGCTTCGACCGCCTCAAAATCATTTCCATCTACCTTGATCGCCTTAATGTCGAAATGATCAACGTATCCGATGGTGGATTCGTGTAAGAGGTGATATTTGCTAGATGTTGATTCGGCGTACAGGTTGTTCTCGCATACAAACAAAACTGGAGCTTCAAATTTAATCGCAAACTCTAAACCTTCATGAAATGCCCCTTGGTGAACCGCTCCTTCACCAAAGAAACATAGGGCTACCTGGTCAGTTCCCTTCATTTTTGAACCCCAGGCAGCACCTGTTGCGATAGGAATTCCACCGGCAACAATTCCCATGGAACCAATGAAATTTATGTTTTGATCTGCGATGTGCATCGAACCACCAAGGCCTTTGCAGTAACCAGTGCTTTTACCTAAGAGTTCAGCAACCATCTTGTAAATATCCAAGCCTCGTGCAACTCCGTGGCTATGGTTTCTATATGTGGATGTCATCCAATCATCTGCTCGGAGCTGTTTAATGATTCCAACTGAAACGGCTTCTTGACCTATTGATGTGTGTAAATAACCTACAGCGTCATCACCTTTTGCAAACTCTTTAACATACAAATCAAATTCACGAATAAGGCTCATTAATTTCCAGTTATCCAACATTTCCTTGACTGACATTATGCGAGCCCCCTTATTTTGTTTTCAGTTGATAACCATTTATCAACTCCGTTTAAGATCGTTTCACAGTGATTAGCTACTACATCTAAAGAAGCCCCTGCTATGTGAGGCGTACAAATAACGTTGGGTAACTTGACCCATCGATTCTGGGAATCAATTGGTTCGCTCCAAAAAACATCAATAGCAGCACTTGCAATCTCTGAATTAGAAAGCGATTGATAAAGGTCTTCTTCGACAACCAACTTTGCTCGCGCCGAACTAATCAAAATACCCTCTGGTCCTAATTTTCTTAAAAGTGCTCGATTGACAGAGTTTTCAGTCTCTGGAATCACTGGTGCGTGTAATGAAACAATGTCACTTATTTCGAAAAGCTCATCAAGACTCTTCACTTTCTTGGCATGAACACTGGATTCGACAAAGGGATCATAAAAATAAACTTGGGAGCCAAAACCACTGTGCAGTCTCTGGGCTACTCGCGCACCAATTTGTCCAAAGCCAAAAAGACCAACCTTTAACTTTCCAAGTTCTCTGCCTCTAAATTCCAAGTACGGTAATTTGCCATCAAACATCCAGCCCTCTGACGCTAAATGTCTGCTACTAGCGGTCAATTTCCTCGATAAATCAAGCATCATAGACAGGCAATAATCAGCAACGGAATCAGCATTTCTGCCGGGGGTATGTACAACTGGAATACCGCGCGCTTTACAAAATTCTAAATCAACATTTACCGGAGTTCCGCGAGATACCCCAACAAATTTAAGGTTGGGTAGTGATTCGATCACTGATTTATTTAGATCTTCAATCTCAACAATCACGATTTCGCAATCTTGTGCTTTTGATATGAGCTCTTCTTGGGTCAATGTATTTCCGGTCTGACCCCAGCCTGTTAATTGGTATTCAATTTTTCTAGACTTTAGCGCAGACAAAAACTCATCGGTTACTTCGCAGGTAATCAGGGCGCGCATGGTGTTATTTGGCATTTTCTAGCACCTTTCGAGTACCTTCAACTTGCTGATACAACATGGCGTGATTTTTTGAATGCTCTCTAAGGAATTCTGTAGTTTCTAGATCTAGATTTTCAGCTGCTGCCTCGAAGTCAAGGGTTTCTAAGTTTTCTCCATTTAAAATTGAAAATAGATTGCCGATAGCCACATCACTAGACATTAGATCTACTGGGATATCTAAAAGCGAGTTTGCAATAGCCTGGATCTGAGAATTAGCTCCACCGCCCGTAATTACAACTTGATTGACACCAAATCCATCATCCATTAAAGCTGAGATTTGATTTACTAATGCAAATGCATAATCTAATGTCAAACCTAGAGCAAGGTCATTGCTGTTAGAGTTTGAAAAGTCTCCGAACATCGAAAATGCAGGTCGTGAATCCCACTTTTCTTCATTCCACATATTGCAAGATCCAAAAACAGTTGGTGCTTTGGTGATGTTTTCAATGTTGACCTTTGGTGATGTGATACCGGAAGAAACATTCTTGGTTAGCCAGCCATAAAAACTTCCTGGGTATCCCAAATTTCCCTCTAGTAAGTAATCTGAGTCAACAAAAGAAGTTGATTTCCATGGTTGCAACTGGGTTGAGCTACCCAGTGATGGACTTAGCAGAGATATCGGCGTCGATGAACCCGCTGAAACTACGACTTTTCCCGCCTTATTTCCCGAAGCCCCCATATGTAGAAAATGAGAATCTCCGCCCCCCACATAAAGAATTGCACTATTCCAAGCAGAGGATAAATGAACTAAGGCAGCAGAGTTTAGGGTTCCGATTTCAGAACCAAACTTTCTTGGTGTTGGCATGATGGAAGATGGAACTGCAAAGTGTTCTAGTAATTCGGCATTAACTACTTTTTCAGACAAATTAGCAAGTTGACCAGCTGAAACTAAAGTCATTTCAGTTTGTACTATCTGCGTGAATTTCCAAATCAACCAATCATGGACAAACAAAAGCTTGGTGTTTTTATCAAATAGTTGTGATTTGACTCGCATGAGATTAATAATTTTGGGAAGAGTCAACTGTGGAGCAAACCAATGTCCTGTTTCTTCATAAATTCTGCTAGAACCATACTTTTCAATATCTTTTCGAGCATATTCACCTGAAGTATCACTGTTTAGATATATCGGTGTAATTTCAGAGGTTGTTCCTACTAAACAAAAACCCTGGCGCAAAGTTGAAACAAAGATTTTGTTGATCTGTAGTCCAGCGGGAAGTCTCTGAGCGCTACCATTCATGGCTTCAATTACACGAGTAAAAAGGTCATTTGGATCTAAATAGATGTGCTTACCTTCGACTTTTGCAGTGATTGATACTTCGTGTGAATAAATTTTCCCAGCACTGCTATCACAAATGGTCACCTTTACCGATGAACCACCTATGTCAATTAGTGCTGATGTTTGTTTCATAGATTATTTGCCCGCAAATGATCCCAATAAGCCTGTGGAACTTCTGTTGGATTTAAACCTAGTTGATGACAACGCAAGGTAAGTTCTGCAGCTTCTTCAAGGTTAAGAACTCTTGCATAGCCAAGTTGAACCGTTGGTGCAAGAACGACGCAGCCGTGATTTTCAAGGATGAGCACATTTGAATCCTTAACGGCGGCGGCAGTCGCATCAGCAATTTCCTGAGTTCCTGAGCGAATCCAAGGGATTCTGGTCACTTTGCGAACGTAATAAACATGATCGATGGTCAGGAATCGAATAGTTAAATCAAGGGCTGCGGTTAGGACACTTGCCTGAGGATGTAAATGAATACACACATCTACATCTGACCTTGTTTTGTAACTCTCAAGGTGCACTCTGAACTCTGATGAAGGTTTGATTCCAACTAGATGTTCTCCGTCAAGATTAACTTGAGAAAAACTGCTAGGCGTTAGTTGATCTAACTGAGTGCCTGTGCCGGTGATAAAGAAGATGTCGGTACCAGGTGCTCTAAAAGAAAGGTTTCCGCCAGAACCCACGGCCAATCCACGCTCAACAACATTCTTTCCAACTTGGATCAGTTCGTTCATGATCGTTTGCAAATCTTTGTTTGCGCTAATTGTGATCTCTGAAACCATCTTATGCCCCGATCATATGACTAGGTTGAAAAACTGTTTTGAACTGGGAAAATCTGGAATCAGAAAATGCTGATGTGAAATTATTAAATCCAACAACATTTGAGATTAGGTACTTAAGATCATTCTGATGTTTAGCTAAAAATTGAACACTTAAATCAAAGGCTGCATCATCTGCTAGATGACCACCAATTAAAGTTAACTCTTTAAATTCACTTACTTGATTAAAGTCAAATAACATCTGCTCTTGAAATACTCCATAGATCACAGCAGTTCCTGTTGGCTTTAAACCGGTCAGGCCAGCTTTGAAATTGTCTGCAAATCCAGATGTTTCAAAGATCACATCGAAAGAATCTTTTAATTCACTTACCTGAGCCAGGGATGTGTGGCTAATTCCCTGCTTTTCAAGCAAGGATTTTTTGTCATCAGATGAAGTAAGCACAGTAATCTTTAAATCTGGATAAGTAACCCTTAGATAATGCGCTAAACATGCCCCAATTGAGCCCATACCAAGTATGAGGACTGAATCATCCTTGTGTAGCTGGGTTTTTCTTGAACAGTAAATTGCGTTGGCCATAGTTTCACTGAGCCCACCGATTAAGTCATCTATTTCGCCGGAATATGAATGAATTCTTGCGCCGACAGGTAAAGCGATTTTTTCAGCAAAACTTCCCTTAAAGGTGCTGCCAAAGTGTTTTCTGACGGTGCACATGTTGAACTTATTTTTCTTGCACAATTCGCACTGGTAGCAAGGAACATTTACTTGCACGGCGACTTTAGAACCAACCGCTAGATTTCCTGCCTTACTTGAATCTACTTCAATTATTTCCCCAAAGATTTCATGTCCAGGAACAATGGGGTAAGAAATATCCCATGGATGATTTCCTGACCACAAGTAAGAATCTGCCGCGCAGACCCCGCTTGATATAACTCGCAAAATGGCCATGGAGGTAAAGGATTGATCTATCTCTTGATCAATTACCGTTACAGATCCTGGGCCATTTAGCGAAATAGTCTTCATTTTAATTTGTTCCCAATAATGACTTTAAGTAACCGGAACTTTCTACCAAAATGCTTTCAGGACCAGGACCTTCTTCATCAACGGCGGCTCCATACAAATCAAAATTAGCTGATGCTGAAAAATTTATTTCCTCTAATACCTTCAGTATGGGTGAGAAATCATGAACTCTTCCACATGGCAAATCAGCATCTGAGTCTCCCGCAATTGCATCGCCTAGATGCATGGCTCCCATTAATTTGCGTGAATGCAGGTCCTTAATCAAATCAATAACATTTTCTTCAAGGGCGAATGCGTGACCTGTATCAATTAGAACTTTGAGAAAATTAAAAGGCTTAAGCATGTCTGCCAAATCGGCCCCGTTTGGGAAAATGGTGTCTGCCTTGTATTCGATTGAAACCACACCATCATATTTCGATGCCAGTGCGTCCAATTTCTTGAGCGTTAACAAGGTTTCTTCAAGGTTGGCATCTGGCAAATCCGCACCCGTCCAGATGTTCGCGTATTTGATTCCGGCGCTTTGAAGTGCTGCTAAGAAAATTTCACATTCTTCCAAAAAGCCACTTTTTGTATTTGAGAAAGCACCCTGAGCCCAACGGTCAGGAGTGAGTGAAAACAACGCTGCGCTGACCTGAACATTATGAGCGGCCTCTAATTTTGAAATCTCTTCTAGCCGTTGCTTGGTTAATTCCTTTGAAGGGGTATAGATGCCCAGCTCGACAAAGCTAATACCAAGTTTCTTAAAGATGGGAAATGTTGTTTCATACGCCATTCCAAGCGGCCAAAGATTCCAATCGGCCGAACCAAGTTTCATTTTACTTAGCATTAGTTATCGCGGGTTATGACATGTAGACGATTTGGTTCATAACTGATGTGGACGGTTTCGTTGACATCAAAGTCGGCAAACCGATCGCTTTCGACAATGACTTCTAGTGGCTCACCGTTAGATCGATTGGCTGCCTGACAACTGATCGAAATTCTAGAGCCAACAAATTGCCATGAAGTTACAGTGGCTTCAAAAGAATGTTTGGATTTCTCCCGGCTGACATGCAAATCTTCTTGTCTGACTGCTAACAGCGAACCATTGGATTGCTTCTTGCCTAACTGCAATGCTCCAAAACTAGTTTCAAAGGTTTCCCCTACGACTTTTCCACTAAATACATTTCTGCACCCAAAGAATTTGGCAACTTTTGGACTTTCCGGTGTTGATACAAATGATTCTGGAACATCGTACTGCTCTAGTACGCCAGATTCCATGAATGCGATTTTGTCAGAGATAGCCATTGCTTCTTCTTGATCGTGAGTTACAAAGAGTGTTGTCATTTCAAAAGAATCGTGAATCTCTCGAATAAAGTTTCGCATTTCTACTCTTAGATTTGCATCTAAAGCGCTCAGGGGCTCATCGAGCAGCAGAACTTTTGGATTACGCATTAGTGCTCTGGCTAGAGAAACGCGTTGTTCTTGGCCTCCAGATAATTCACCTGGTCTGCGAGATGCGAAGCCAGGAAGCTTTACTAGCTCCAACATTTCTTCAACTCGCTTATCAATGTCCTTTGGTGGATTCTTTTGGGCACGAAGTGAGAAGGCAACGTTTTCGCCAATTGTCATACTTGGGAAGAGCAAAGCTTTTTGGAAAACCATCGCAATCGCTCGTTTTTCAACAGTGATTTGGTCCTGCAGTTCATCGCCAAAAAACACGTGTCCAGATGTGGCGCGTTCTAATCCAGCAACAATTCGCAGCAGGGTTGTTTTTCCGCAACCAGAGGAGCCCAGGATTGATACTAACTGGCCACCAGCTACTTCAAGATTGATTCCCTTTAGAACTGGATTTGTTCCAAAGGACTTCTCAATGCTTTCAATCTTTATTCCTGTGTTCATTAGACGCTTCCCAATCCTGTAACGCTCGATGATCTTCCAACTAGATGCTTACTTGTGAACCTTAATAAAATAAGAGGAGGAATCATGAATACGATGCTGGCTGCACCGACCAGTGTTAGATCGCTTCCCCGCAAATATGCGAACAAAACCATTGGGAGTGTTTTCACGGCAGCACCGCCTACTAAGAGGGTGAGAATGTATTCACTCCAGGAAATTACAAATGCAAATAAGAACGAGACGGCTAAGCCTGGCAGCACGATCGGTAACGTAATTTTTCTCATTACCGTCAATCGTGACGCTCCTAACACTTGACCCTGCTCTTCATAAGCACGGTCAAAGTTTGCAAAGGTTCCAGACATAATCATTACGACATATGGAACAGTTGGAATCAGGTGGGCCAAAATTACGCCCCGCATAGAGTCTGCTAAGCCATATTTAATGAACAAAATCTGTATTCCCATAGTCACCGCCAGACCTGGAACGATCAGTGGTGCGAGAACTAAAAATTGGAAAAACTTCTTCATCTTGAAGGTATACATCGCAATTGCACGGCCTGCAGCGCTACCAATTGCTGTTGCCAATACCCCAACGATTAAAGCGATCACTGTTGATGTAATAACTCCGCGAACGATGTCGCCATCAGGATCAAATGACACTTCATAGCCACGTGCTGAATATTCTTCAGGAAGAATATCTGGGAATCTCCAGCCAGCTGCTACCGACCAAATGATGATGGATAAAAATGGGAAAAAGATCCAAAAGACGAATAACCCAAGAAAGAAGGGCCTAAAGATAATTTTCATTACTTCCTACCTTCTTGCTTGGTCAATAACATGTATGCATATACCAATAACCCAATAACAAATGAGGTGATGGTCGCCAATGCCATGGCAGTTGGTCGATTAGCTAAATCTCGATCTGTATAGAGTTGATATGCAACGACAGAAACAGTTGATGGATACGGCTCTCCGAGAAGGTATGGCACTTCATATGATCCAAATGAGAAAGCAAACACAATAATTGTGCCCGATAAAATTGCGGGGAAAATATAAGGCAAAATGATCTTTCTTAGCCTGTAGCTATAGCTAGCACCTAAAGTCTTTGCAGTTTCATCTAAATTAGTCACCGGTCCTCTGAGCGCGCTTAATATTAAGACGCACATAAATGGAATCTCTTTCCATAGGTAGGACATGATGATTCCGTAACCAAATGGATCATTGGTGATGATAGGAAAACCACTGGATCCTTCTGTGATACCAAAGTGATTTGAAAGT
>Ga0164293_10003893_pt1 | contig 12775 bp, 12 predicted proteins | sample GEODES118metaG_FD_111487 | JGI IMG/M metagenome (GOLD analysis project Ga0164293, IMG submission 111487) | Eutrophic lake water microbial communities from Lake Mendota, Wisconsin, USA - GEODES118 metaG | ecosystem: Environmental > Aquatic > Freshwater > Lake | place: USA: Lake Mendota... | reverse complement strand
TGCCGAGGGTGAGCCGCCAGAGAATGCGATAGAGCAGGGCCCAGCGTTTTTCACTGGTGTGGGCGGCGGCGCTTCGGGCGAGATCCACGAAGGCGGGAGGCACGGTGATGGGAGTCGTGGTGGGAACTGGTGGTGAGGGTGGGGGTTGAGAGAAGAGGGAGGGTTCGGTGGGGTTGTCCGACCAGAGGATTTCGTCAGGGTGGGTGCTTTGGGCGAGCAGTTGGCGGGCGGTGTTACGCCATGCGTCAAAATCGGGTGGGATGATGATGGTGCGCATGGTTTAGAGCAGTTTAAGAAAACCTGTAACCGCTTCTTTGAGGCGGCGGAGGCGGATTTGGGCCATCGGCAGCTTGAGGCGTATGTATTTATACGCCCCTGCGCTACCAACGGCCCATCTCCACCTCCGGCGCTCCCAAATCAACGGCCACATCTTTTCTTAAAATGCTCTAGAGTTCGCCGGATCTGGCGGAGATGAAGTCGATTGCGGTGGGTTGCGGAGGGGCGTCGAAGTTGAGTTCAAGTTGTTCGGGAGGAGGCAAGAAGCGGGCGCGGAGAGAGTCGCTATCGAGCCCGAGTCGGGCAGGGTGATGGTCAGCGGTGACGATGAAGGGGAGGAGTTTTTTCATCTGGAGTTTGAGGCGGATGAGGTCGGCGAGACGCAGGCGGGTGTAGCGACGGGCGCTGAGGATGCGCTGCACATTGCGGACGCCGAGGCCGGGGACGCGGAGGAGCAGTTCGCGGGGGGATTTGTTGATGTCGACCGGGAAGGTTTGGCGGTTGCGGAGAGCCCAGGAGAGTTTGGGGTCGAGTGCGAGGTCGAGATTGGGAGCGGAGGGAGAGGCGATTTCGTCGACTTTGAAATCGTAGAAGCGGAGGAGCCAATCGGCCTGGTAGAGGCGGTGTTCGCGGATGAGGGGTGGGGCTTGCAGAGGGAGAATGGAGGAGGGTTCGGGGATGGGGCTGAAGGCGGAGTAGTAGACGCGTTTGAGGTGGTGCTCGGAGTAGAGTTTGTCGGCGCAGCCGAGGATGGTGGCGTCGGTTGAGGGGTCGGCGCCGACGAGCATTTGGGTGCTTTGGCCGGTGGCGAAGGGAGGCGGTTTGGGTGCGCCGGGCTTGCGTTTTTCGGCATGGCGCTCGTCGATTTTGCCCCGGATATGGCCCATGGCTTGTTCGGTGCGGAGGAGGTTTTTTTCGGGGGCGAGTGTGTTGAGGCCCTGCTGGGTGGGGAGTTCGATGTTGATGCTGATGCGGTCGGCGTATTGACCGGCGAGGGCGATGAGGGATTGGGAGGCTTCGGGAATGGTTTTGAGATGGATGTAGCCTCTGAAATGGTGCTGCTCGCGCAGTTTGCGTGCGACATCGATGACGAGTTCCATGGTGTGGTCGGCGCTGCGGATGATGCCGCTGCTGAGGAAGAGGCCTTCGATGTAGTTGCGCTTGTAGAAGTCGAGGGTGAGTTGGACGATTTCGTCGGGGGTGAAGCGGGCGCGGGTGACGTTGCTGGAGCGGCGGTTGATGCAGTAGTGGCAGTCGTAGAGGCAGGCGTTGGTCATGAGGACCTTGAGGAGGGAGACGCAGCGACCGTCGGGGGTGTAGGAATGGCAGATGCCGGAGCCGCCGGTGGAGCCCACGCCCTGGCTGCCGCGCGAGTCTTTCCTGGCGGCGCCGCTGCTGGCGCAAGACGCGTCGTATTTAGCGGCGTCGGCGAGGATTTCGAGTTTGCGGGTGAGGTCCATGATTTGCTTCGGAGGATACGTTTGTGGGGGAGGTGGGAGCGGGAGGAAGATGGAGGTAGGTTGGTCAAATTTGGGTTGGCGGTGTGCTTTTGGTAGGAGATGGTCTGGGCGTGGGATCAGTGATTCGGAACCCTGAGTGATGTATGAGTGAGGAATTTCATCTTGATGTGATTTTTTCGGAAATTGCGTCGTGTGAGCGGAGGAATCGCGATGCTGGGATGCAGGATCTGATGCGGCAGGTGGCGGCGAAGCATGAGGGCAAGGTGTTGCCGGGGCGGATTTTGATGGTTGAGGATTGGCCTGGGGGGACCTGCTCGCTGGCTGTTTTTCAGGATGAGAATGGGTCAACGGTTTGCGCGCCGTTGGATCCATTGGCGATCAGTTTTTATGAGTATCGGCCGACCGGGGATCAAGACGCGGTGAGGCGCTCCAAGAATCCGGCGATGAGACAGGGGTTTTGCATTCGGGGGCCGTTGACGTTGGTGGACAGGGTGGAGGACCCGAGCCGGGAGATTTCGAAGGCGCAGTTGATGGCGATCCACACGTTGGTGGGCAACGACTCGACTTGGTGGCCGATTCGGGATTACTCGGAGGCGGAGTTGGAGGAGGTGTTTGGGAGTTTGGAATTGAATGTGGTTTGGTTGGACGGTTGTCCGGTGGGGATGGTGCATCTGGATTATTCGGTGCGATCTGACGAACCGATGGCCAAGGTGGTGTTTGTGGGGCTTGATCCCGCGGTGCAGGGGCGGGGGTTGGGGCGGGAGTTGGTGCATCGTGTGATGAGTGATGCGATGGATCGGGGAGTGCGGAGGCTTTTTTTGGATACGGTGGCGCATCGTGACAGTCGCTCACCGTCGGGGAAGGTTGCGACGGGAGGCAAGCAGCCTTCGGCGCATGATGTTTATTTGAAGTCTGGATTCAGGATGGTGGGGATCAAGGTGATCGATCCGGCGAACAAGCGGCAGCTAGAGGAAGAGGGATTGGCGGTGAACCAGTTGAATGGGCCGTTGGAGTATGGGGTGAGTGATTTGCGGCCTTTGCGGGAGTCGGTTTATGAGGCTTTTGGGGTTCCGAGTGAAAAGCAGCTTTGTGTTTGATGGGGGAGTAAGATCGGTTCCCGAAATTCTTGTTAGCTTGCTCTGCGGCGGGGTATAAGTTGCTAGGCATTTGCCCTCAATCCATCCAGGATCAGGTGCTTGAGCCCATTCGCGAACTGATCGCCACCCATCGGCGGGAGGCGAGAGACTCCGCCGACGATAATGGCAAGTTCGCCATTGGCCTGCGCAGCACCGTCCAAGCTGGCGCTCTCGCCAAACTCAAGGTGAAATGCTCCATCCACAAGACGGTCACTGACGAACCGGAGTGAAGCGGAGATAGCCAGCAGCATACTGCCCGCAGGGCGAGGCGAAGCCGAGGCAAATCAAAAGCCAGGTCGAAGACCCGGACCAGATGAAATTGTTGTCATTTTAAGTCTGATCAGAGGAGTTCTTCTGCAAGCTGCGCCGGAGACATCACTTGCACACCTTGAATCGAAAGCCCGAAAAGCGCTCCAAAGTGGGTGCGGTCACCTGTCACCAAATGGCGGCAACCTGACTGAATGGCGGCAGCGAGCACAGGTTGGCCCCTCTCCACCACTGGCAGATGTACCTCCAACTCTTTGTCGCGCAATCTGATGGGTTGAACCTGAAATGCAGTCATCGAATCCTCCAGCCAGCTCTTACATGGGGCGGACTTAGCGAGTAGATGGCGGCGCTTGGGGTTTCGGGGGCGTTTTTGCCGAGTTATTTGATTTATCGTTACCACGTGGGGCACGCGGGTTTTGCGGGGGGAGCTTTGGTGCTCTGGATATCGGATTCACGTCGCCGTGGGTGACTTGGAGGCGGAATTGGAGTGATGGCTCAGTTATTGGATGTAAGTCCCTCATTTTCAGAGGATTGGGAGGGGTTATCGGTAGGAATGGTTTGGGACATGGTTGGCTAGGCGCTGAAAAATGTCTGGCAGCTTTTTCCCGAAAAAAGATCCATTTTTATCTTAACGAAAGGTATTGCATATCGGCAATTCAAAAACGAACACTGCCCTTAATCGAGTGCCATTCATGTCTGGCATCTTTTTCCTCCCCGCCCGCGCCGCCTTCTGGAAATCCATCACTGGCCAGCCCGCCTTCGTCCTGACCTCACCCTAGACGCCCTGCAGCCTCCTCAGGTCAGCAGCGCCGCAAACAGGTGCTCCATTTCTCCTGGTAGCTCGCTCTCATCGTTGAGTGTCTCGAGCACTTCTTGTTCGACCCGTTTGCGCAACTTCTTGCGCAGTCGAAACAGAGCCGCGGAGACTGCGCCGCGCATCATGCCAAATCTTTCGCCCAACCGCTCGGCATCGCCATCCCCCATATCACTTAGCACGTAGGGCTCCAGGGCCGCAAAAAACTCCGGCCTCCCAGACGTCTCACCTTCTTCACGCAAGCGTGCTTTCGCCCGCTCCAGCAAGGCCTCTGCCCAGTGCTTGTCATAGAGGGACTCGGGACTGTCAGAACTCAGCGGTTCCAACTTGTACCGTTGCTCAAGTTCGAGTCCATCCAAGGCCACGTGACTGACGTCACCGCCCCGCTTCTGCGCGTGGTCTCGGCGATGCTGATCCACCAAAAAATCACTCAGTGCCGCGAGCAGAAACGTTCGAAACTTCCCTTGTGCCGCATCAGCGCGCTGCAACGCCGGACCTTGCAGCCAGCGGGATAAAAAGTCCTGCACCAGATCCTTCGCACTCTCCGCATCGTGTCCCTTGCGTCGAATGAACGCATACAGCGGATACCAGTAGGCCTCACACAATTGATTGAGCGCCCGGTCCTGCTCCGCCGACGGCGCGCCCCGCGCACGCGCCACCAACGACCACCGTGTCACACCAAATTCACGCGGTCCTTTCCAAAAAACGTCCTCAGACATGTCCTACCTTAATCCCATTTCAGGCTCTGCAAAAAAAATTTAACACCCCGCGTAACAGCGCCTCGCGGCTTTCGGAGAACTCCAATGAACCGCCTGACTGTCGCTCTCTACAGAACGCCAAACCCAGCGGGGCAGTGATTCAAAACAACAAAATCCAATATCCAAAATCAACACATCATGAAAACGCTTCCTACCCTCCTCGCCTCCCTCACCCTGATCTCCGGTCTGGTTTCCTGCGCCAGCCAAGTGCCCATGTATCCCGGAAATCACATCAGCCTGCACGCTCCCTTCCCCGGCGCTCAATCCCACATCGCCCGTCCCTCAGCTCCCCTCAACGTCAATCCCCGCTACCTCGGTGCGCCAGCCACACCCGTCGCCCAATTCGCAAGGCCCGTGTCATTCAATCCCAACTTAGCAGGCATCGTCACTCAAGCCATCGCCCGCTCCACGATTCCAATGGCTGTGAATCCCCGTGTCGTCGGACTCGGAGGTGGTTCCGACTACCAGCCTCATCTGGCCACCGAATACCGCAATGGCTGGCGCGCTGGAGCTCAAGATGCTGCCTGCGGTGCCAACCGCGACTACCGCCGCGCCTACGCCTGCTTTGGCAGCGGCTGGGAAAGCTACTTCCAGGAAGGTTACAGCGACGGTTATGAAGGCCGCCCAATGGCCCACTGATCCCCGCTAGCCCCCTCCTCCCTCAGAGCCCGATCCGACGAATCACCCAAGCCCCATCCCCGGGCGGAGGTGACTCCGGATCGGGCTCAAGCTTTGCCGAAACCACCTTCGTCAGATCAAACCCAGCCGTCTCCAACTTCGGACCAAACCCCGCGCTGGGATTTCGAAAGTCCGCCTCACCCAAGGTCAAAAAATGCACGTGCTCGCGAAGTTTGTCCTCAAAGAAACTCTCCGCCTTTAAGCGCCACGACCGCTCCTTCCCCAAAACATCGATCAAGGTCAAAAGCAGCGTCCCCGGTTCATTTCCCGATACAACCATCGCTTTCACCTTCCAGCGTTCCTTGCCAAACAAAGATAGATCCACAGCCCGGCCATCATCCAGTCTCCAACTCACCGCGCCACCTCCCTGCTGAATTGGACTCACATGCAAAGCCTGATCCCGCCACGACACCCCGCCTTCACCCCACGTCCAATGCCCCAAAAGCACCACCGATGCCCCCAGCGCAAAATCCGCCAAACTGCGTCCTGAGTTTGCCAAATCACAGGGCGAACCTGCTAACTGCTGCGACGGAACGGCTACCCTTTTCTCGACAGCAACTTTCACTGGCACTGGCGACTTATCTTCCACCTTTGGCAGCACCACGGGTGCTAGGATCTCCGGCGCTGCCTCTCGAATTTTCTCCTTCGCCACCACTGGAGATTCCAAAACGGACGACGTCACGTCGGGTCTCTGCCCAAGAACCAAAGCCCCGATCAGCACCACCGTCGCCACCACAGCCAACCCGACCCTGCCCCGGCGTTTTGCTGTGCCACCTCCCAACGCGTTCACTGCCAGCCTGAGTTCAGATGCCGAAGCATAGCGATCCTCCGCCTTCGGCTCCAGTGCCCGCCGCACCACCTCGTCCACCTTCGCGTTAACATTTCTCAGCGTGCTTGGAGGCTTCCATGATCCACGCGGCACATCGCCCGTTAACAATTCATAAAACAACACTCCCACCGAATACAGATCCGCCCGTTGATCCACCGCCTTCCCTGCCAACTGCTCGGGAGCCATGTATTCCAAAGTCCCCATCAAAATGCCGCTGGCCGTTAAGCGTGACCACACCTCCGGCCCTGTCACCGATACCGCCTGCGCCAGCCCAAAATCAGCTACTTTCACACTGCCGTTTCGGTCCAGCATGACATTCGAGGGTTTGATGTCTCGATGCACCAATCCCGCCGCGTGAGCGTGCTCTAGCGCCTCACAGATTTCCATTACCACCCGCAACGCCTCCGCCTCCGGCAATCCTCCTTGTGCGACCACCTCCGATAAATCTCGCCCCTCGACATGCTCCATCACCAGATACCAATAGCCATCCACCGTCTGACCCACATCAAACACACGCACAATGTGCGGATGATCCAGCCGAGCCATCGCCTTCGCTTCCCGTTCAAACCGCCGCACCAGCTCTTCGTGTTGTGAAAGCTCCTGCGGCAGCACTTTAACCGCCACCGCCCGATCTAACCCCGTCTGCCGCGCCCGATAAACAGCCCCCATGCCACCTCTTCCTATCATCCCCGTGATCGTGCAGCGTTCTAACACCCCATTCAAATGCTCGGGCGTGGGCGGCGTCCAATCGGCAGGATGTGATGACGGCATGGGCAAGAAGTTAACCTGCCACCTCTCTTCCGAATGTCCTCATCGTTCTTCTGGAAAATTCGAACTTGCGTGTATCTTTAGGCTCATTCCCGCCATCACTATGATTCCTCGACATCTCCCCATCATCGCCCTGGTCAGCTTGATGCTGACTCAAAGTCACGCTCAAATGCCCTCCGATCCAGGTGATCCTCCGCACCTGAAACGCTACGAAGGCTCCGTCATTTTCGCCCACAAAACCGAACGCTATACCCGCTACCTCATCCCCCTGAGCAAATGGCAACCGCCCTCCGGTGCCGACGCCAAAGAATACGATAAAAGCCAGGAGATCGAAGGAAACTTCACCCGCCTCGCATACGTCATCCCAGACAGCGAGCGCGAGGTCCTCGAAGTCCATCGCAACTACCTCAACGAACTCGACAGCAGCGGCTGGGAGATCCTTCACAGCGCCGTCGGCGAAAAGGAAATCCACCCCAACTTCGGTTACAACACCAAACTGCGCGAGCCCGTCGATGGCACTCAACTCTTCGAGTATCCCACACCCGGCGGCACCGCGTACATCGCCGCACGTCGTGCCGATCCTGATGGCGACACCTATGCCACCATCACCACTTTCCGTTTCACCAACAACGGTCTCACCGGCCCCTTCGAGAACCTCATCAAACCCCACTCCACCCTGGTCCGGGTGGATCTCATCAAGCCCAAAGCTATGGAGCAACGCATGGTTTTTATTGATGCCGCCGCCATGAAATCCGAGATCAGCCAACAAGGCAGAGTCTCGCTCTACGGCGTCTTGTTCGAGTTCAACAAAACCGACATCAAACCCGAATCCCAACCGACTCTTGCCGAAGTCGCAAAACTTCTTCAAGAAGACCCCTCCCTGAAGCTCCTCGTCGTCGGGCATACCGACAACATCGGCACTCTCGATTTCAACAAAGACCTCAGCGCCCGGCGTGCCACCTCCGTCGTCAGTGCCCTCGTCAAGCAATTCGGCATCGCTGCGAATCGCCTGCATCCCGAGGGCGTCGCCTTCCTCGCCCCCATCGCAGCCAGCGATACCGAAGAGGGCCGCTCAAAGAACCGTCGGGTGGAACTGGTTCGATGGTAAAACAGCGAGAAGGCGGACGGGTCACCCAGTCCGCCTTCCTTTGACTCACCTTTTCGTTAGCGATCAGCACTCACCACTGCCTGCCGCCCACGCCCCAACTCCGCCTTCAACGTCGTGCGCCCGAAGTTGAAACCCAGGCTGTGCCCCAAGCCTGTGTTCAAACAACCCACCGCATCCGTCAACGCCGTGCCTGGAGAAAACGATCTCAAGGTCTCCAAACTCCCTGATGTGAAGTAGCGTGTTCCCTTCCGCAAAGTCACCATCGGACGACGGACCGCCGGCGCATCGTTGGTCGATTCCGCAGCGGCCGATCCCGTGATCCACACCAAATTGTCCGCTGCCGATACCACCCCTCGCGCCCCAACCAACGTCGCCAACACCCCGTAGTGACTATTGGAAAACGTCGGGATCGAGGTGAAATCCACTTGAAGCAAATTCCCAACACGTGCGCCACCCGTTCCCGGCGCCACCTGACCTTCACGCAGCAGCACCTCGAACTGACCCTCGGCCGTGCCATCATTGCGATTCCAGTAAAGCACGCCGTCGTTGGCACTTGTGATCCCAGAGCCGCCCACTTGCACCTGCACAAGCAAGTGCCCGGCTAAGTTCATTCCATAACGCAAAATCCGCCGCACCGTCACACCTCTGCCAAACCCTGGAGCCGTGATGCCCTTGCGCAGAACCAAGCGCGCACTCCCCGTGCGGTCACTCCAAAGCCCTTCGTTGTTATGAGTGCTCACCCCAGACCCTGTTCGCATGCTTGCCCGAAACACCGCGCCCCGATCATCTCCCGTCACTCCTATGAACGAGGAAAACACCCCCACAGGAGAACCCTGAGCGTCAAGAGCCGGGCTGCCTTTACGGGCAACCACCACGCCACTCGCTGCCACAAACACATTGTCCGCCGCACTCACTCCGCTGCCCACCACAGGTTGAGCGGTGAAGATGCTGAATCCGCGATCCGCCGCCATCGAGGTGCGCACTGGCATCTGCCCGTAGGGTGTTCCAAGAGGTGAAATCACCGTGCCTTCACGCACCGCTGCCAGCACCGTGCCAGCACGCGTCACCACCCACGCTGAATCCGATGCGGGCGTCACCGCAGTGAATCCAGACCCACGACGCAGCCCCACATTGGCCATCATGAATTCGCTGCGATTTGAAACACGCGCTTCACCCAACCGACCTACCACACTGCCATCTGGCAATGCCTGCCCGTTGGTTAGGACTGGCTGCAAAAAGGCATCCGTCAACGACGCACGAAACAAGCCTTCTGCATTCATCCCATTGATTCCAGGTCCTGCCCGCCAGGCTCTCACATACAACGTATTCTCGTTCTCGTTGAACAAGGGATTGAGAAAACGAGTGAACTGAATTCCACCTGTTCCGATGTTTCCCGTTGCTTCCATCAACCCAAAGCGCCGCGCTGGAGCTAGGTCTGACCAAAGCGCCACCGTTCCCCGGCCAGCCCCCGTCAGACCACTCAGCACCACGGGCGCCGCCGCCGTCCCCACCACTTGCTGCACCTTAGCATGAGTCGCCCCAAAAACGTCCGCACTCGGCGTGCCCGTGACCAATCTCCAACCCGCCAACAATCCTTCTGCTGACCGGATCACGGGACCAACCCGCCAGGCCGCGCCCGCATCCATTATTCTCGAATCATCGCCAGGCGCTGCCGCAATCAAGTTACCCCCATAAAGCGCTACCGAGCGACCAAACTCATCACCCGTCTGAAGCCCCAACGGTTGCGTTTGCGGCATCACTTCGACCAGCATCCCATTCATCCACCGCACCGCCCCAATCCCAAACCGGCCGGGACTCCCCACAGCGATCAGCCCCTGCTGCGCCGCCACCGAGGCACCGAATCCTTCATCCAACGCGCTGCCCATCATTCGAGCCAACACATTCGGGCGTCCTGGCACGTTCACACTCCAGGTCACCACCTTTCCGCGCCCACCCTCAGCCATAGCAGATCCCGCCACCAGCAGCGTGCCATCGAGCGCCAGACTGCCCCCAATGTTGTCTCCCGCCATTGCCATGGGATCACTGACACTCGCCAAATGCGTCAGGGTCACCGCATCGTAAAGCTGCACACTGCCCGCAGCCGAAACAGCCCCCACCCGATCCTTCGCCGCACTCACTGCGATCAAACCGCCTTGCAGCGCCACCGCATAGCCCAGCAGATCGTTGGGTTCGCCTGCCGGATGACGGAGGATGCCCGAACTCACGCTGGAGCCCACCTGCCACACCACCGCCACACCACTTGCACTGCCACCTCCAAAGTCGGCAAAAGGCGCCCCAATGACCAACGTATCCCCCTCCATCGCCACCGCCATGCCAGCCTGCTCATTTTCATAGAACAAACTCGCGCCGATCTGCTGAATCAGGCGGCCCGTCGTCAGTTCGAACACATACACCGCTCCGCTGTTGATCCGGCCACCTGCATCGGTGCCCGGCGCGCCCACTGCAATGCGTGTGCCCGAGATCGCAAGCGCCGAACCAAAGCCATCGTGTGCGGCCCCGCCCGGCGGATAAAGAGGCGGCAGCGCCCGCCCCGTGCTTTCATCAATAAGATAAACCGCGCCCGTTGGCACTCCGGTAGGATTGTGTGCTGCGGGAGACCCGAGCGCGATTCGGCCCGCCCCAAGAGCGGTCACACTGGCACGCTCGCTAGGCCGCATTGCGGCATGAGAAAAGCGGCGCTCGGTCGTTTGAGCGGCGGCTTCCGCCTGCCAGAGCAGACTCAGCAACGCGATTGACAAATAATGAGATGTTTTCATGGGATTAGAGGTTTGGATTGGAATGGATGACTGCCGACAGCATTTGCCGTCTTCATCCCTTCCTCCGCAAAGCCCCTCCCGATGTGACGCCCTCACCCGAAGATTCTTTGCTTTCCATCCAATTCGAATTAAACCCTCGTCTGCCATGCCCCGCCGGCGCCTTGTGCTGTGCAGCAGTTCGGCGCGGAAGCTGCGGGTGCTGGGGACGAATCTACTGCCAGGTCGCTGCATGGTGAGCCAGCTTTACCCGCTATTCCGCGATACGGCGCAGGCTGATTTGAGACGGGTCTTGGAGCAATGGGTGGGCCTGGAATTGTGGAAACGCCTGCAATACCAACAGGACGGCCAGCTTTCCTGCCTGCCGCGACCGTGCGTGGCACACTCGAAAACCCGGCCTATTGGGACTTTCTCAATCAGACGCTGCGGGAGCAGGCATCACTGGCCTTCAAGGCGCTCAAGCTTTAGGGATGGGAGGGCAAGCTGGAAGATGGCCCCACTTTGGGGGAGAGGCTTGGGACTTGTGGAGGGGGGGGGGGCGTGCTTTGGGTGGGGGATGTTGTGTTGTGTTCGTGTTTTGACCTGGGGGACGGTGGGTTTTGGCCTGCTGGGCGGGGGTCTTGTGCCTGTGGAGGGGGCGGCGCCGAAGAAGGGATCTGGGAAGCCGAATGTGCTGTTCATTGTGGCGGATGATTTGCGGGATTATCCGGGATGGATGGGGGGGCATCCGCAGAGTGTGACGCCGAACATGGATGCGCTGGCGAAGCGGGGGATGCGGTTTGCGAATGCGCACTGCAACTATGCGCTGTGCAATCCTTCGCGGACGTCGATGCTGACGGGGATGCTGCCGAGCAGCAGCGGGGTGTTTGGCAATGAGCAGGATTGGCGGCGGAGTGTGGCGCTTGCGGGAAAGCCGACCTTGCCGAGTTTTTTCAAGGAGCAGGGGGGGCTGGCGGCGGGGGGTGGGAAGGTGTTTCATGCGAATCACGGGGGGCCTGAGGGTCGACTGGCGGGATGGCATGGGGGGCGGCGCGGGTTTGAGGAGGATGGGGCGTGGGTGGAGCGGTTTCCGAAGGCGGGGGTGCAGATTCCGATGCTGCCGGTGCAGACGGGAAGGAATTTTAATGGGATGGATATCTGGCACTGGGACTGGGGTGGTATTGATGTGGCGGATGAGGTGACGGATGATGGTCAGGTGGTGGCGTGGGCGGCGGATTTTTTGCGGAAGAAGCAGAGCAAGCCGTTCTTTTTGACGGTGGGGTTGTATCGGCCGCACTCGCCCTGGTATGTGCCGCAGAAGTATTTTGACGGGTTGCCGGCAGAGGCGGATATTGTTTTGCCGGAGGTGAGGGAGGATGATTTGGAGGATGTGCCGGAGGTGGCGAGGGGGCATCTCAAGAAGAAGGATTCGGATCATGCGGAGCTTTTGGAGAAGGGGCTTTGGAAGAGTGCGGTGAGGGCTTATTTGGCGAATGTGGCGTTTTGTGATGCGATGCTGGGGCGGGTGATGGAGGCGCTGGATGCGGGGCCGCATGCGGAGAACACGATTGTGGTGTTCACGTCGGATCATGGCTGGTATCTGGGTGAGAAACAGATGTGGCATAAGGGTCGGCTATGGGAGGAGGCGACGCATGTGCCGCTGACAATTGCGGCGCCGAAGGTGACTCAGGCGGACACGGTGAGTGAGGAGGCGGTGGCGCTGGTGGATGTGTATCCGACGCTGTGCGAGCTGGCGGGGTTGAAGGTGCCGGGGCATCTGGATGGGGAGAGTTTGGTGCCGCTGTTAAAGAAGCCGGAGACGGAGCGGAAGCGGCCGGCGGTGACGATGATGGGAGGCGGTGAGGGGGCGTCGTATGCGGCGCGGGATCGGCGGTATCGATACATTCGCTATGCGGGTGGGGAAGAGG
>Ga0164293_10003892_pt1 | contig 12775 bp, 12 predicted proteins | sample GEODES118metaG_FD_111487 | JGI IMG/M metagenome (GOLD analysis project Ga0164293, IMG submission 111487) | Eutrophic lake water microbial communities from Lake Mendota, Wisconsin, USA - GEODES118 metaG | ecosystem: Environmental > Aquatic > Freshwater > Lake | place: USA: Lake Mendota... | reverse complement strand
CGGCAGGGGTGCGGAGCGCTGGCTTTGCTTCCCTGACGGCTGGCAGAGACCCCGAACGCCTGACGTTCCCAGTAGCGGGAGCGAGATCGAGAACGAGGAATGCGAGGAATGCAATGCATCGGCCAGGCTGGACAACAATCTCCAGACGCCCGGCCAACTCACTTCCACTGCGGCTTGACGAGAGATCGAGTGGTGCAATTGTATCATTCTGAGCGCACAGGACGCTTATCTTTTTCCAAACTGAGGATAGCGGCATTTTTGCAACACATGGCCGCTATTGATAGCTTGCCTCTTTATTGGGAAAAAGATACAGACCCGCTGGTGCAACCAATCCATAACAAAGGGGATTTCTAAAATGCGCAAATTTGTCATTGGCATGGCCATGGCTTCGACCGCGCTCACCTCGCCCGCACTGGCTCGTGACGGCCAGTGGTACATTCAGGGTGATGGTGGTGCGATGATCGTCGAAGACCAGAGCATCGACGTAAACGATGTTAACGATGACGCTCAAGCGGATTACGACACCGGGTTTGATTTCGGCGCAGCCGTCGGTTATGATTTCGGCGCTTTTCGCGTTGAAGCTGAAGGAAGTTATCGCGCTGCTAACGTCGATGAGGTTTCTGCCGGCCGCCAAGGGCTGCAGATCGACCCGATCGGTCAGCCTGGTGGTCGCAACGGTCGCCTGACCAACCAAACCGCTCCGGCGCTTTGGGAGATCAATGCGCTGAGTTTCATGTTGAACGGTATGTTTGATTTCGGCTCAGACGACGGCATTCAGGCGTTCGCTGGTGGCGGGGTAGGTGTAGCACGCGTCGACATGAACGCGCAGTTTGATCAGCGCGGCCCGGGTGCTTATGATGACTCCGACACGGGCCTCGCTTGGCAGCTGCTTGCTGGTCTTCGCGTACCGCTTAGTGATTCGTTGGACGTTGGCCTGAAATATCGTTACTTCAATATGCCTGACATCGGCATTGTTGACACGATCGGTCGTCCGCTTGAATCGAAGCTGAGCACGCATTCGCTGCTGGGCTCGATCACCTACAACTTCGGTGGTGAAGAGCCGCTGCCGCCGCCGCCGCCGCCGCCGCCGCCGCCGCCGCCTCCGCCTCCGCCGCCGCCGCCGCCCAAGCCGGCGTGCAACACCGGCCCGTACATCGTGTTCTTCGACTTTGATAAGTCGGACATCACCGCGGAAGCTGCGACGATCCTCAACAACGCGGCGACGGCCTATGCCAACTGCGGTGCTGCCAGCGTGATGCTGGCGGGTCACACCGACACCTCGGGCCGCGCGAGCTACAACGTCGGCCTCGCCGAGCGTCGTAACGCTTCGGTGCGCAGCTATCTGACCGGTCGCGGCATCCCCGATGGCCGCATCAGCAGCGAAGGCTTCGGCGAAACCCAGCCGCGCGTTCCCACCGCCGACGGTGTGCGCGAAGCGCAGAACCGCCGCGTCGAAGTGACCTACGGTCCGGGTTCGGGCATGTAAGTCACTCCCACAAGGGAATAAGGAGGGGCCGGAGTGATCCGGCCCCTTTTTTTTGTGCCTATGCCGATGCGCTTGGGACTTGCTGTTCACTACCCGCCAGCAGCGCCGCGGGAATCCCTATCGGGCCGGCTTACGCCCCGAACGACTTGCCAACCGAATAGCAAGTTGTTCAGGCTAGGGGCTGTGCTGGATCGCAGGCACACGTGGAGCGCCGGGCGCCAGCAGCGAGGCTTATTTATTGGTGTGACAAGCCGATCAGTAAGGACGCTTAGGCGCGATCCCCTTCGCCGGCAGCCAGCGCCCGCTCAGCAATGGTGGCGGCAGCTTTGGGCACCAGCCATATCGCAGCCGTCAGGAGCGCCAGACCAATCGGAGTGATCCACAAGGTAGCCAGCACGCCCTTGGACAGATCTCCTCCGTTGGTCGCGGATACGTAACCGGCAAGATAAGGCCCCAGCGCCAAGCCGACCAACGTGGTCGCCAGAAAGAACGTCGCTGTCGCGGTTCCTCGCATGCGCGGCAACACCAGCGACTGACTGGTCGCGGCCGCCGCGCCGAGCGCCGACGCCGCGAGCGCTGCGACCACAGCATTCAGAACAGTGAACAATGGCCAGCTTGCGGTGGTGTATTGCATCACCGCAAACGGGATCGGGCTAAGCAATCCGAAGAGGATCACCCAGACCCGGCCCGACGGGGTTCGCTGCAACAGAGTGTCCGCCATTCGTCCCCCGAGAACAACACCCAGAAAACCACCCATTGCGCCCCCGCCACCGAGGAAAAAGCCGAGTTCTGACTTGGAAACCCCGCTGAAGACACGCTCCGCATAGGGCGCTCCCCAATAGGACGCGGAATAGGCCATGAAGGCGACTGTGCCATATCCGAGGATCGTACACAGGAACGCGGGCGAACCCCACGTCAGCGCAAACGTCGGATAATCACGCACGCGCAGCGCCGCAGCCCAGCAGAAGACGGCATAATAACCGATCGCGAGTAGCAGCCATTGGTCGGTCACCGGAGGAAGTGGTACGCCGATCGCCGCGCCAAGCTGGGCCACAATGACGCCCTCGCCCGAGCCGAGGCGGATCGTAAGCACATGCGCAGCCACCAGCGCTCCTGCTAGGACGACAACGTTGATCAACAGGCTCTTCCAGCCACGCGCAGCCGCACCGAAAAAGGTAAAGCCCGGAATGATCGTGTAGAGTTCCTGCATGAAGCCCCGAAAGGGGTGCGGATTTTCGGGCGTTGTGATCCCGTCGATCGCGCCGCGCAACGGTTCGCGCAGGGTAGCCACCCAAGCGGCCAGCAGCAGCCCGGGCAGGCCCACCGCGATAAATGCCGCCTGCCAGCCGGCCAGCCCGGCGACCGGGTCGCCATCCGGAAACGCCGTGTTCCAACGATCGACAATGACCCCCCCGATCGCCAGCGACACTCCGCCACCGATATACAGGCCCGAGCTGTAGATCGCGAGGGCCGTCGCCCGCAGGCGCGCAGGAAACCAGTCGGAAATCAGCGAGTAAGCCGACGGACTGGCGGTAGCCTCCCCCACACCGACCCCGATCCGTGCGACCGATAGCGTCGCCGCATCGCGCGCAAAGCCTGAAAAGGCGGTCATCGCCGACCACAGCGCCAGGCCGACCGTCATCAGCCGCACCCGCTTCCAGCTGTCTGCCAGACGACCCAGCGGGATTCCGAACAGCGCGTAGAAAATGGCGAAGGCGGTGCCGTAGAGGAAGCCGAGATAGGCGTCGTCGACCCCGAGATCAGCCTTGATGTCATTGGCGAGGATCGACAGGATTTGCCGGTCGATGAAATTGAGCACGTAGACCAGCACCAGAACGCTCAAAGCATACCAGTTATAGGCAGGCACCGGTTCATTCTCGCGACTTTGCGGCGCGATCGCTTCCTCGCTCAAAAAAAATCCCCTCTCAGGATGGTTTGCCTATTGGCGGGCTGCATCGCCGCCTTCAGGCTTTGTAGGCGGTGCTATCGACAATCCCCGCTTCAGCAAAACCCTTTTTCCGAAGCCGACAGGAATCGCACAACCCGCACGCCCTGCCATCCGGCGCGGGATCATAGCACGACCAACTCCAGGCCGGATCCAGCCCCAGCCGATCGCATTCTCGGGCGATATCGGCTTTGGTCATGTGCTGCAGCGGCGCGTGGATCGTAAAGGGCGCACCCTCGACCCCAGCCTTGGTGCCGAGCCGGGCGGTCTCCGCAAAACTCGCGATAAACTCCGGCCGGCAGTCTGGATAGCCCGAGTAATCGAGCGCATTCACACCGATGAAGACATCCCGCGCGCCCGCCGCTTCGGCGCAGGCAGTGGTCAGCGCGAGGAACACCAGATTGCGGGCCGGGACATAGGTGACAGGAATATCTTCGCCCACCCCGCCTTTGGGCACGTCGATAGAATCGGTCAGCGCCGAGCCGCCGAACGCCCGCAGATCAAGCGCAATCTCGGTGTGCCGGGCCAGCCCGAGCCGTTCAGCTATGCGCCGCGCGGATTCCAGTTCGAGCCGGTGGCGCTGGCCATAATCGACGCTCAGCGCATGCACCGCGAACCCCCGCTCCTTTGCCAAGGCAGCAGTGACCATCGAATCCAGCCCGCCAGACAGCAGGACGACAGCGATTGGAGGGTGCGGGGCGCGCTCGGGAGCGTTCATGGCGCGCGCCCTATCACGCCTGCCGGCAAAGGCAATCGGCTCGCCTCAGCACGTGCCGCTGCGGCGCGCCTCGGCGAGCAACTGGAACGGCATGCCATCGTGGATGCCCTGACTTTCGAGCTGGACGAGCGCGGGTGCCTCGCGGCGGATGCTGGTGCGGCCGTAGCCGTTGCCGGGGCAGGTGTACTGCACCGTAACCTTGGCCGTCGCGTCCTCGACCACGAACTGGTTGCAGCCGGCATCGCGGTGCCGCAGCTGGATCAGCTCCTGACCGGTACGCACGCAGATCTTGCGATCGGCGCTCCCGTCGCGATACTTGATCGTCCATTCGCCCTTGGCGAGCGTGCCGAGCATGGCAAGGCCATTGCCCTGAGCCAGCACCGGAAGAGCGACACCGACAAGCACGGCGGCGATCACTCCTCCAGACCTGGTAAGCCGGAGATTACGGACGGAAATCCTGTACATGGCAACCTTCATGCCCGCTTTTGGCAGGGTTGGCTTGCATATTATGGCCAGAAATCGGCCATGTGCCGATTGCCTTCGACCAAGTGCTAGATCGCCAGCTCGAACAAGCGCGAGCAGAAGGCGCAATCGACCACAACAACACCGTCCTCATTGCGCATCGCTTGCTGCTCCTCGGGAGGGAAGCGGGCGATGATTGTCGCGTAGTGCTCGTTGCTGCAACGGCAGCCGCGCGATAACCCCGCCCCGGCCAGCACCCGCACCTCGTCCTCCTCGTGGAACAAGCGCCAGACAATCCCTTCAAGCGACAGCGCGGAATCGAGCAGTTCCTCGTGGCTGATGGTGCCCGCCAGCACCGCGACATGCTCCCAATCGGGATGGTCGAGACGGACATGGAGCCGCTCGCGCCCCTCCTCGCCATCGGCAAGATGCTGCACCAGCAGGCCCGCCGCCATCCGCCCGCCCGCGCCCGCGCGGCTGGCGACGCGGATGAGCGTCGGAATCTGCTCCGACTGGCTGAAATAGGCCTCGCAAGCCTCGGCCAGACTGTCGCCTTCGAGCGGCACGATGCCCTGATAGCGCTGGCGCCCTTCGGTCTCGAAGGTGATCGTGATGTACCCCTTCCCGAAAAGCGCCGAGAGTGTCGGATTGGCGCCAAGCCGCGCCAGCCGCTCGCCATCGAAATCGCAATAGCCGCGCACCGCGCCGGCGCGGTAATCGCACACCAGCAGGCTGACGATCCCGTCATTGGTCTGTGCCTGCAGGGTCATCTGCGCTTGCTCGCCCTTGAGCAACCCGCCCATCAGCGCGCCCAACACCAGCGCCTCGCCGAGCAGGTGTGTGATCGGGGCGGGATAATCATGCGCCGAGAGCACCTGTTCGAGCACGCCCTCCAGCCGGACAACACGCCCCCGCGCGTTGCGTCCGGGCAGAGTGAATCCCATGATCTGGTCGGAGAAGGTTTCGGTCATGACAGCCATGCGGGGCCATATGGGGATTGTTCGCCGCGGGGGAAAGCCCCCCGCGCGCACAGCCCGCGATCAGCTCAGGTGCCAAGCAGGCCAAAACTCCACAGCAGCACCGATTTCTGCGCGTGGATGCGGTTTTCCGCCTCGTCGAACACCACCGATCGCGGACCTTCGAACACGTCCTCGCTGACTTCTTCGCCGACATGCGCGGGCAGGCAGTGCAGGAACAAGGCATCGGCCTTGGCCAAGGCGATCAGCGCAGCGTTGACCTGATAGGGCGCCATCGCCGCCAGCTTGTTCTGGGCGTGATCCTGCCCCATCGAAACCCAGGTGTCGGTCACAAGCACATCGGCCCCGCGTGCGGCCGCCTGCGCATCCTGCGTCAGCGTCACCATCGCCCCGCCAGCGCGCGCCAGTTCCACGAAGGCTGGATCAGGCTCATACCCCGCAGGCGTTGCCACCCGCACATTGAACTTGAACAGCCCGGCCGCCTCGAGGATCGAGTGCAGGACGTTGTTCCCGTCCCCGAACCAAGCAACCTCGAGGCCGGGCAGCGCCTTGCCGTGCTCGATCACGGTGAGCAGGTCAGCGACGATCTGGCACGGGTGCGACTTGTCGGTCAGCCCGTTGATCACCGGCACCGTGGCATGGCGCGCCATTTCTGCGATCTTGGCGTGATCGTCAGTACGCAGCATGATGCCGTCGACCATCCGGCTCAGCACCCGCGCGGTATCGGCAATGGTCTCCCCCCGCCCCAGCTGGCTCGAGCCCGCCTCGAGGATCAGCACCGATCCGCCAAGCTGGCGCATGGCGATGTCGAAACTGACGCGGGTGCGGGTCGAGTTCTTCTCGAACACCAGCGCCAGCACCCGGCCCGCGAGCGGCGCATCGGCATCCACCGCGCCTTTGGGTAGACCCGCGCGCGCCGCCTTGCGATCGATCGCGTCGTTGATCATCGCCGCGACGTCATCACCCCCGGCATCCGCGAGATCGATGAAGTGACGATAGCCCCCCCCGGCAGCAGTCATGCCGGTTCAGGCACTTTGAAGCTCGCCGCGCCAGCCGACAGCTTGTCGAAGAACTCGTCGATCTCGGCGTCGCCGATCACCAGCGGCGGGATGATCCGGATAGTGTTGTCGCCCGCCGCCACCGTCAGCAGTTGGTGATGATCGCGCAGGTGGACGTAGAACGGGCGGCTTTCCATCTTCATCTTGAGGCCGAGCATCAGGCCCTTGCCGCGCACCAGCTCGAACAGCTCGGGATAATTCCCGATGAACTGTTCAAGACCCTTGCGCAGTCGCTCGCCCTTCTCGCGCACCGACGCGAGGAATTCCCTGTTGGCGACGGCTTCCATGACCGCGGTGCCGGCTGCCATGGCCAGCGGGTTGCCGCCATAGGTCGATCCGTGGGCGCCGAAGGTCATGCCGCGCGCGGCCTTTTCGGTGGCGATGCAGGCACCGAGCGGAAAACCGCCGCCGATGCCCTTGGCAGTTGCCATGATGTCGGGTGTGATCCCGTAGTGTTCATAGGCGTAAAGCTCGCCGGTGCGCGCGACCCCGCACTGTACTTCGTCCAGGATCAGCATCAGATCATGCTCATCCGCGAGCGCGCGCAGGCCAGCCATGAATTCCTGCGAGGCGGGACGGATCCCGCCCTCGCCCTGTATAGGCTCGACGAGGAAGCCAGCGGTGTGCGGCCCGATCAGCGCCTTGGCGGCCTCAAGATCGTCGAACGGCGCATACTTGAACCCCTCGAGCAGCGGCGAAAAGCCGTGGTGCATCTTGGTCTGATTCGAGGCGCTGATCGTCGCCATCGTGCGGCCGTGGAAGGCGTTGTGGAAGGTGATGATCTCGAACCGGCTGGCATCGCCCGCCTCGCCCGCATTCTGGTGATAGGCGCGCGCAGCCTTGATTGCGCACTCCACCGCTTCGGCGCCCGAATTGGTGAAGAACACCGTGTCGCCGAAGGTGGAGTCGACCAGCTTCTGTGCGAGCTTCTCACCATGCGGGCTGCCGTAGAGGTTCGACACGTGCATCAGAGTCGCCGCTTGGGCCTGGATCGCTCCGATCAGGCCTTCATGCGAATGGCCCAGCAGATTGACCGCGATGCCGCTGGCGAAATCGAGATAGCGGGTGCCGTCCTCGTCGATCAGGTGGCAGTGCTCGCCGCGCACCGGCCGCACGCCGCAACGCGGATAGACGGGCATGAGCGGGGTGATCGACATCGGCATTTTCCTGATTCGTGAAAGGGTCTGGCGAAACGCAAATGGCGGCCCCGCAACAGAGCCGCCACCTGCAATCCATTAATCTTGCCGGCTTCCCGCGTCAAATCGCGAGAGGCCGGAAACGTGCTGTCAGTCCGCCGCCGGAGTGAGGTTGACGGCGGAATGCTTCCCGCGCCGATCGACTTCGAGATCGAACTCGAACCGCTCACCTTCGTTGATGGTGGGCAGACCTGAACGTTCCACCGCACTGATGTGCACGAACGCATCGGGCTGGCCGTCATCACGGACGAGGAAACCGAAGCCCTTCATCGCGTTGAAGAACTTGACCGTGCCCTTGGTCCGCTCGCCGGTCAGCTCGCGCTGCGGGGCCGCAGGCTTCTGCGGGGCAGCGATCACGTCACCGACGACCTGCAGGTCCTGTGCCGACACCTTGCCGCCGCGATCCACCAGATTGTACTGAAGCTCCTGCCCTTCGGCGAGACCTTCAAGTCCGGCACGCTCGACCGCGCTGATGTGGACGAAGACGTCTTCGCCGCCACCTTCCTGCTGGATAAAGCCGAAGCCTTTCTGGGCGTTGAAGAACTTGACGATGCCCTTGCCGGTGCCGACAACCTGCGCGGGCATGCGGCTGAAACCGCCGCCGCCGCCAGCGCCGCCGCCAGGGCCACCGGGGCCACGCGGACCGCCGCCGCCCGGGCCGCGCGGGCCGCCGCCGAAGCGGTCACCGCCGCCACCGCCGCCGCCGAAGCGATCACCGCCACCGCCGAAACGATCGCCGCCGCCACCGAAATCGCGCGGAGGCGAAAATCCGTCATTCCCGCCGCCAAACGGATCGAAGCCTTCTTCGCCGAAACCGTCGCGCTTGTCGCGGCCGCGCCGGCGTCCCCTATCGTAACCCATATATCAGAACGTACCTTGCCACACTGCCCGTCCTCCAATGTACCGGTGGCGAGGACAGTGAGCCGCACCGGACACAGACGCCCCGAACTTGTGGACCGGAGCGCACTAATCCTCCAGTTCATAGCGCACAAAGAGTTGCTTTGCGAACGATTTTACCGTGACAGTGGCGCATCCCGGGCAAGCCAAGGGCGCGCCATCGCCGCGGATGCTTGTGCGATGGGCCCGTCTTGGGCATGACGAGGCGCTTCAGGCTCTCGGATGGCAGGATTTGACATGAGCGGATTTCGTAAGCTTACCGAAAATGTGTTGGTCAGCCCGCAACTTGCGCTCGCAGATGTCGCTGCCGCGGCGGCTTCGGGCGTAGCGATGATCATCAATAATCGCCCCGACGGCGAGGACCCGGACGCGCTGCAGAGCGCAGATATTGCCGCCGCTGCCGCAGCGGCAGGGCTCAACTATGTCGAAATTCCGGTCGGCCATGCCGGCTTCAGCGAGCCCCAGGTCGACGCGATGATCGCCGCGCTCGAACAGGCCGAAGGGCCGATTCTCGCCTATTGCCGCTCGGGCACCCGCTCGACTCTGCTGTGGGCGCTGGCGCAGGCCAAGCAGGGCGAAAACCCCGATGCGATAGCCCGTGCGGCGATGCAGGCCGGATATGACATCAGCCCGGTCCGGGCGATGGTCGACATGCTCGCCGCCCGCTGAGACGCTGCGCGATGGATGTACCGCCACTGGTGCTCCAGACCGCCGGATCGCTGGTTGCGATTCTCGCGCTCGCCGGGTTGGCGTGGTGGCTGAGGCTGGGGCCTGCCCTGCCGCTGACCCTTGACGACGAAGTGCGGCGGATTGCCGCTGAAATCGAGGACGGCTTCACCCCGGTCGCCATCGCCTGCGACGAAGAAGGGGCTGGCGCATTGGCGCGCGATGCGCAGGGGCGGATCATGTTGATCAGATCGCACGGAAACCGCTTTGTCGGCCGGGTACTGACGGCGAAGGCCACGGCTTTGCTCAAAGACCATCCGGGCGAATTCAACATCATTATCGACTGCGGCGAGGCCCGCTTTGGCAAGGCCTTCCTCACCATCGCCGATCCTGCCACTTGGGCAGATGCCATCAATCGGCTACACGCGGTCCACGATGCCTGATTTCAACCCCACCCAATATGCCGTGTCGCTGTTCGTGGTGGCGGTGCTGGCCGAGATGATCTGGGCCAAATTCCGCGCGCCCGAAGCCTACGAGCCCAAGGACACGCTGGTCAGCCTGTCGTTCGGGCTCGGCTCGACCGTTGCAGGGGCATTGCTGGGCGGCTTTGCGCTGTGGCTGATGTTCATCGCCTACGATTATCGCGTGATCGATTTCGGCCCCGAATGGTGGACGGTGTGGTGGGCCTGGCCGCTGTGCTTCGTGCTCGACGATTTCGCCTATTACTGGTCGCATCGCGCCGGGCACCGCATCCGCTGGATGTGGGCGGCGCACGTGAACCACCACTCGAGCCAGCATTACAATCTCTCCACCGCGCTGCGGCAGACATGGACCGGCAATCTCACCTTCGGCATCCTGTTCACCCTGCCGGTGGTGGTGCTCGGCTTTCATCCGGTGATGATCGCGATCTGCGGCGGGTTCAATCTGATCTACCAGTTCTGGATCCACACCGAGGCGATCAAGCGGATGCCCGCATGGTTCGAGGCGGTGATGAACACCCCCAGCCACCACCGCGTCCACCACGCCACCAACCCGCGTTATCTCGACCGCAATTATGCCGGCGTGTTCATCATCTGGGACCGGATGTTCGGCACCTTCGAACCCGAAGTCGATGACGAACCCATCCGCTACGGCATCGTCAAGCAGCTCGGCAGCTTCAACCTGCTGTGGTCGGTGTTCCACGAATGGGCAGGCATGCTTACCGACATCTGGCGCGCGCCGTGGTGGCACAAGCTCAGCTACCTGCTGAGCGAGCCCGGCTGGAGCCATGACGGCAGCCGCGAGACCTCCGACATGATCCGCGCAAGATGGCAGGCCCGCGTGGAAGGCGAAGGTGCATCGCCCGCACCATCGGTTGCGACTCGAAACCCGATTGCAGGCGCGCAAGAAGCTGCCTAATCTCTCCTGCGATAAGGGAGAGATCATGGAAAGTTTCGACTACATCGTCATCGGCGGTGGCAGTGCCGGGAGCGCCGTTGCGGGCCGCCTTGCCGTGGACGGCACGCGCCGGGTGTGCCTGCTTGAAGCGGGCGGGCGCAACGACAATGTCTGGATCAAGACGCCCGGCTTCATGCCCTTCATTCCCGAAAAATCGAACTACCGCTATGAAACGGTGCCGCAGAAGGGGCTGAACGGGCGCACCGGCTATCAGCCGCGTGGGCGCGGGCTCGGCGGTTCCTCGGCGATCAACGCGATGGTCTATATCCGCGGCAACCGCTGGGATTACGACAACTGGGCGGCGATGGGCTGCACCGGCTGGGCCTATGACGACGTGCTGCCCTATTTCAAGCGCGCCGAGGCGAACGAGCGCGGCGGCGATGACTACCACGGCGCAGGCGGGCCTCTGTTTGTCTCCGACCAGCACTCCGCCAACCCGGCCTCCAACGCCTTTGTCGAGGCGGCGGCCGCACTCCAGCTGCGCACCAGCAGCGATTTCAACGGCGAGCGGCAGGACGGTTTCGGGCTCTATCAGGTGACCCAGCGCAAGGGCGAACGCTGGACTTCGGCGCGCGCCTATGTCGAACCGATTCGCGAACAGGGCAATTTCGCGATCCGCACCGATACGCTGGTCGAGAAGCTGATCATCGAAGGCGGACGCGTCACCGGGGTGCAGGTTCGTCGCGATGGCATCGCCATGGCGCTGCTGGCGCGTCGCGGGGTCATCCTGTCTGCTGGCGCGTTCAATTCTCCGCAAATCCTGATGCTGTCGGGCATTGGCCCGGCCGATCACCTGAAGGCGCATGGCATTGACGTTGTGCTCGATCGCCCGGCCGTGGGTGGCAATCTGCAGGATCACATCGATTATGTCTCCGGCTGGGAAACGGAAAGCGACGTGCCGATCGGCAGCACGCTTAAGGGCACGCTCAAGATGGCCGCGGCGATTGTGGAGCACCGGCGCAAGCGCACCGGGGTGATGACCACCTGCTATGCTGAGGCGGGCGGGTTCTGGAGCGTGATGCCCAATAGCCCCGCGCCCGACGTGCAGTGGCACTTCGTCCCCGCGGTGCTGGAGGATCACGGGCGCGAGAAGGTGAAGGCGCATGGCTTCTCGCTCCACGCCTGCGCGCTGCGCCCTGAGAGCCGGGGGACAGTGCGGCTGGGCAGCGGGGATGCGGCAGCCGCGCCGGTGATCGATCCCAACTTCCTCAACCACGAATACGACATGGCGGTCCTGCGCGCCGGCGTGCGGCTGTCGCACCGGATTGCCGAGGCTCCGCCGTTGCAGGCCTTTGGCCCCACGGATCGCCACCCCGTCAATCTGAACGACGACGACGCGCTCGACGCAATGATCCGCAGCCGCGCGGACACGGTCTATCACCCGGTCGGCACCTGCCGGATGGGCGCGGACGCTGACGCGGTGGTTGACCCCACGCTCAAGCTCAACGGCCTCGAAGGCCTGTGGGTGGCGGATGCGAGCGTGATGCCCAAAATCGTCAGCGGCAACACCAACGCGCCGAGCATCATGATCGGCGAGCGGTGCGCGGACTTCCTGATGGAAGTTGAGCGCGGATAACTCCCCTCCTCACCGAATAGCCCAAACGGCCCAAAGGGCCCCAAGCGCGACGGCGCGCCCGCAGGCGCTCGGGCAAAGCGCGAAGCAGCGCCGGGGACGACCGCGCGCAGGCGCGGTCACACCACAAAAGCCCCAGACAAAAAAAGGGCCGGAGAGCTTGCGCACCTCCGGCCTTTATCAGTTTGTTCGTTCGCAGGAGGAACAAGAGTTAGCGGGGGAAGGGGAGAGGGAGAAAGGATCCTCCCCCCGCTAAACTGGGTATTTCTTCACTGGTGGCATCGCGCCGGCCAAGAAACAGGTGGCCGCTTGCTGCGCGATACTCGCTAGTTATAGGCGCGCTCCCCGTGTTCGGAGATG
>Ga0164293_10003889_pt1 | contig 12778 bp, 14 predicted proteins | sample GEODES118metaG_FD_111487 | JGI IMG/M metagenome (GOLD analysis project Ga0164293, IMG submission 111487) | Eutrophic lake water microbial communities from Lake Mendota, Wisconsin, USA - GEODES118 metaG | ecosystem: Environmental > Aquatic > Freshwater > Lake | place: USA: Lake Mendota... | reverse complement strand
CTTGTTTAGTTGGAAAATCGTTGGACATTTTCGGTATGAGAAGTAATGTGGCAATGTGAAAATGTGGCAATTAGCACTCGGTTATAATTGACTAATTAACCAACTGCTTCACTTCCTCAAAATCCAAGCCACCATAATTCCCCGAACTCATCAATAACAGAGCAGAATTATCTAAATTAGTAGAAAACAAAAAATCTTTAAATTCGGCAGGATTTGTATAAATAATCAAATCCTTTCGTTTAAAGGATTGTGCAATTTGATCATAGGTTACTTCTTCCAATTGTTTAATTTTTACTGCATCGGGTGAATAAAAAACAACAGCAATATCAGCAGCATCCAACGCTCCTTCATATTCCTTTAGAAATTCAGCATTCAAACTACTGTAGGTGTGTAATTCTAAGCAAGCTACTAATTTTCTATCAGGATATTGATTTTTTACCGCTTTTGTGGTTGCAGAAACTTTACTGGGCGAATGAGCAAAATCTTTATAAGCAACTTTCCCTTTTCCCTCGGCAATTTTTTCCAAACGTTTGGAAGCTCCTTTAAAACTGGCAATGGCTTCGTAAAAATCGGCTTCATCTACTCCCATATTTTGACAAATCCATTTGGCTCCTGCAAGGTTGTTAAGATTATGTGCTCCAAACACTTCAATAGGCATTGGTCCTTCGGGTGTGTCTAAATAAGTTATCCCGTTTTCAACAGTATGACTTGGTGTTTGATAAGGCAACCTTCTGATGGTGTTAGTGGTTTCTTCGGCTACTTTTTTCACCGTTTCATCTTCTTCGTTATAGACCAAAATACCGCCTTTGGTTATTTGATTGACAAAAATTTCAAACTGTTCTACGTAATTTTCAAAAGTGGGAAAGACATTAATATGATCCCAAGCTATTCCTGAAAGTAAGGCAATATTGGGCTGATACAAATGAAATTTTGGTCTTCGGTCAATTGGTGACGACAAATATTCATCGCCTTCCAAAACGATAAAATCATTTTTTTCGGTAAGATGGACCATCGTGTCAAAACCTTCCAATTGTGCTCCTACCATATAATCAACTTCGATATTATGGTAATGCATCACATGTAAAATCATGGAAGTTATAGTTGTTTTTCCATGCGAACCACCAATTACGACACGGGTTTTATTCTTTGATTGTTCGTATAAAAATTCAGGATAGGAATAAATTTTTAATCCTAATTCCTTGGCTTTTAACAATTCAGGATTATCTGCTTTGGCGTGCATTCCTAAAATAATTGCTTCGATATCTGAGGTGATTTTCTCCGGAAACCAGCCCATTTCTTCGGGTAAAAGTCCGTGTTTTTGCAATCGTGATTTTGAAGGTTCAAAAATAGCATCATCACTTCCTGTAACGTGATAACCTTTGTGGTGTAAGGCAAGTGCTAAATTGTGCATGGCGGCTCCGCCAATGGCTATAAAGTGAAGCCCCCTGACTCCCGAGGGGGGAATAATTTCATTACTCATATTTTATTAATTATAGGTCTGATGGCAGAAAATGGATTGACAAGGACACTTAAACAATTTTAAACTAAATTAAACTATCTTAAACTTTTTCTTATTTTTCAAATTTCTTTTTTAATTCTTCCGCTTTTTGGGATTGCTTCATTTTATTTTTATACAAGTCGTATAACTTTTGAAAGGTCGTTTTCGAATTGCCAATTTCGTGAGCTTTTTTATAATTGATTTCAGCTTTTGTATACCTTTTAAAATATTCGTCAATATAACCTTTGGCCATGAAACCATCTACTTTAGAAAGTTTCATTAATTCATCGGCATACTTTTGAGCTTTCGTTTCACTTCCACCTACAATGCCGGGCAATTCGGTAAAAAATACCACCAAAGCCCAACGCGTATCAATATGTTTGGGGTCCAATTTTGCAGCAGTTAAAAAAGATTCTTCTACATCTCCCAATAAATTCAAAGCCTTAAACTTATTGATTTCCTTAGCTTTCATTCCTAACGCACCTCCATACTTGTAATGATAATCGGCATTTAATGGATATTGTATTTTAATTTTTTTGTAGTATCCAATCGCTTCATCCCAGTTTTTATTTTTTCCGGCAATATCTCCCAAATATTCTAAACTTTTGGTATGATTGGGATTGGCTTTTAAGTGCTTTTCAAAAAGTGCCTTTGCTTCAACCAATTTATTTTGACGAAATAATTGTTCGGCTTTTTCGAAGTCTGAATTTGCCATTGTGGACATGGAAATTATAAAAATAAATACACTTAAAATTTTCATAGCTGGAATTTGTTTTCAAAAATAATAAATTGCCGAGATAATTAAATGTTCTTTATACTAATGTTAGCAATAAAAAAAAATCTGCTCCATTACTGAAGCAGATTTTTAATGAATTAATAATAACAATATTCCTTATTTGACAATTGTCAATTCATCAATAATATTTTTTGCTCCGGCATATTTTTCAATAATGAATAAAACGAAACGGATATCTACATTGATTGTTCTTTGTAATTTGTCATCAAAAATAACATCTCCGGCCATTGCTTCGATGTTTCCGTCAAAAGCTAATCCAATTAATTCTCCTTTTCCATTTAGAACAGGTGAACCTGAATTTCCTCCAGTGATATCATTATCTGTTAAAAAGTTCACATGCAATGAACCATCTTTATCAGCATATTGACCAAAATCTTTTTTATTATACAAATCAATTAGCGGTTGAGACAAATTGAACTCTTCATCACCAGCTTTATGTTTTTTAACCATACCTTCTAAAGTAGTATAGTTATTGATTTTTGCATCGTTTCTTTTATCCGCAGGTAATGCACGTACTTTACCGTAAGTTAAACGCAAAGTAGAGTTAGCATCCGGATATTGGATTGTAGACAATTTTGATTCTCTTAATCCTTCCACCAACAAACGGTAGGATTTTGAATAATCATTTTGAGCTTGTGTCAATTCGTCAGAACGAGTAGTTAAATGCGTTAACAAATCATTTGATAATTTATTTAACGGATCGTTTGTTATCATGGCTTCACTAGGAATTTCCAAAAAGGCATTCAATTTTTCTTTTGATGTAAACATACTCAATTCAAAAGCCGCATTAACATAAGCTGTAAAGTCATTGTTATTTGCTTTAGCCATTTCTTCTACAGACGGAGCAATTTTATATCCTGCTTTTGCATTATACAAAGCTAATTGACCTGCTAAAATATCTTTTTCTGCCGGTAAATATACTTCCCCAAAAAAACCATCTATCATTTCTTGTAAACCTGGTTTTAATTGGGCTCTTTTGGCCACATCAGCTTTAGCATATCCTTCCAATTGTTTCCCTAAGCCTCTGGAAATTGTTCCAAAAGCACTAGTTCTCAACAATTGTTGTAAATAATTGTCATGACGAGTTTTTTCATTGGTCATGGCATAATATTTATTGATGGTTGGCACTACTTCACCATATTTAGATTTGTTTGCAGGCTTGTTTGCCCAAGCATTAAATTTAGCTTCATTTTTACGTTTTGCATCCGCTGTTTTAAATTTGCTTAACGCATCGATCATACCTTGACGATTTTTCCAATAATTGGCCACACCGGCATATTTTGAAGCGTACATTAAACGCACCGCATCGTCTTTATCCATGTGGACTTTCATTTTGTCCATGCCCATTTTTGAACCTTCAACCCAAGCAGGATAAGCATATTTTACATTTTGCTCAATTCCTTCAGCCGGCATCCATCGGTTTGTACGCCCCGGATATCCTAAAATCATCGCGAAATCATTTTCTTGCACACCTTTTAAGCTGATTGGTAAATGGTGTTTTGGTTTCAAAGGCACATTGTTTTCTGAGTATTCTACTGGATTTCCATTAGCATCTGCATATACTCTGAACAAAGAGAAATCACCTGTATGGCGAGGCCATTCCCAGTTGTCAGTATCTCCACCAAATTTGCCGATGCTTTCTGTAGGTGTACCAACTAATCGTACATCCTTATAATCTTGGTAAACGAAATAATAATATTCATTACCTTGAAAGAAAGGACGAACAGAAACAGTATATTTTCCGCCACCGTCATTTTCTTTTTGAATTTTAGCAGTTTCCTGATTAATGGCTGCTTCACGTTCTGCTTCAGTCATTTTATCATTAACTACAGCCAACATTCTTTTTGTAACATCATCCATACGAACAAAGAAACGAACAAATAAACTCTTTGGCTTTAATTCTGCTTTGCGATTTTGTGCCCAAAATCCATCTCGTAAATAGTTGCTTTCTGTAGAAGATAATTCAGCAATAGCATCATAACCGCAATGGTGATTGGTTAAAACCAAACCATCTTTTGAAATCATTTCCGCAGTACAACCTCCATTAAACTGAACGATTGCATCTTTTACACTTGAATTGTTAATGCTGTAGATTTCTTCAGCAGTTAATTGCAGACCCATTTTCTGCATATCGCGTTGGTTTAAACGCTGAATGTGCATTAAAAACCACATTCCTTCATTTGCGAACAAAGTAGCCGGAAATAAGGCAACTACCGCAACGAAACTTAAAATAAATTTTTTCATTTTCTATTAGTTATTAAATCTTTGCGAATATAATTCAAATTAGCAATTTAACACCCTTGATTGTTTGAAAAACTACAACGATGTAGTATTTTTTAACGAAATATTTAGAATTTCATAAAAAAAGCATCCCATTCAGGATGCTTTTAATGCTTTGTAGAAAGTATACCTATTATGGATTTAACATCGTCCAAAGTCCATCTTTCAATTCCTGCAATCCTTGTTGAGCAACCGATGAAATAAACATATAGTTCGTTCCTTTAAGTTCTTTGTCCAATTGTTTTTTTAATTCTATTTTCAATTCATCATCCAGCAAGTCACATTTTGAAATGACCAAGAAACGGTCTTTATCCAACATTTCGGGATTGTATCTTCGCAATTCATCCAACAAAACTTCATATTCTTTTTTAATATCTTTCGCATCCGCAGGAACTAAAAACAACAGAATTGAATTTCGTTCTATGTGACGCAAAAAGTAATGACCCAAACCTTTTCCTTCGGCTGCTCCTTCAATAATACCCGGAATATCAGCAATTACAAACGATTGAAATTCGCGATACGCCACAATTCCTAAATTGGGTTTCAAGGTTGTAAATGGATAATCGGCAATTTTTGGCTTTGCTGAAGTTAAAACCGACAGCAATGTTGATTTTCCTGCATTTGGAAAACCGACTAAGCCAACATCAGCTAAAACCTTTAGTTCCAAAATCACATCGATTTCTTCCACCGGCATACCCGGTTGTGAATAACGAGGTGTTTGATTGGTTGACGAACGAAAATGCCAGTTTCCAAGACCTCCTTTTCCTCCTTTTGCTAGAATTTTCACTTCATCATGTTCAGTGATTTCAAACAAAACTTCTCCTGTTTCGATGTTTTTTACAACGGTTCCCAAGGGAACTTCTACATATTTATCTTCACCGTCATGTCCGGTACTTCTGGAACTTCCTCCATCACCACCATGACCGGCACGCATGTGTTTGACAAATTTTAAATGAAATAGTGTCCACAAACTTTTGTTCCCTTTTAAATAAACGTGACCGCCACGACCTCCGTCTCCACCATCAGGACCACCTTTTTCAATAAATTTTTCACGGTGTAAATGAGAAGAGCCCTTCCCTCCTTTTCCGGATGAAACATATATTTTTACGTAGTCTACGAAATTTCCTTCTGTCATAGTTTTGTTTTCTGTTGTCGGTTGTCAGTTATCTGAAAATAAGTTAAATCAACTGCTTACTAATAACTGCCAACTGATAACTATTTTTTATTCTTTTAAGTTTTTGATTAGGATTTTATCAATTTTAACGCCATCCATATCAATCACTTCAAATTCTAATTTATTCCAAATTAATTTTTGACCTTGTTTAGGAATGTTTCCTAATTCGGTGATAATAAATCCGCTCACGGTAGTTACATCATAATCATTAACATTTTCATCCATATCAAAATAGGTAAGAAAATCGTGTAATGAATAATGTCCGTCAACCAGCCAAGTGCCGTCTTCGCGTGCAACTAATTGAAATTCTTCATCATAAAAATCCGAAGCATCTCCCACTAAAGCCTCCAAAATATCGTTCAATGTGATTATTCCTTGAAAAACGCCGTGTTCATCAACAATCAGAGCATAATGTACTTTTGATTTTTTAAAATTTTCTAAAGCCTTATAAGCCGAGGTGTGCTCAATAAAATATACAGGTTCTTTCGTTATAGTTTTTAAGTCAAAAATGCCTTTTTCAAAACTTACAAATAAATCTTTCAAAAGAACAATTCCTTCGATATCATCCATATTTTCACCACAAACAGGATAAAAAGAATGCAACTCCTCCAATACTTTTTCTTTTAGCTCTTGAAGTGTATCTTCCAAGGAAAGATAGACTACAGATGAACGATGGGTCATTAACGAATTGACTTTTCTATCACCAATGTGAAAAACACGTTCAACAATATCCTGTTCAATTTCCTGAACTTCACCTACTTCAGTACCTTCTTTAATAATGGCTTTTATTTCTTCTTCTGTCACTTTACCATCGGCAGTAGGTTTTATTCTGAATAAATCTAAAATAAATTCGGTAGAAATGGTTAACAGCCAAATAAACGGAGCGGTGATTTTTGAAACAATTTTCATTGGAACAGCAACCGCTTTTGCAATGGTCTCAGGGTAATTTAAACCAATTCTTTTTGGAACTAATTCACCTAAAACTAATGAAAAAAATGTTAAAACAACAACTACAATTCCAACTGCAATAGAGTTTGCGTAAGGCTTTAACATTTCAAAACCGGCCACAAAGTTTTGAACATCAGTGGTAATCTTATCTCCTGAATAAATACCGGTTAATATGCCAATTAACGTAATTCCGATTTGAACGGTTGACAAAAATTTGTTTGGAGAATTAGCCAAATCCAATGCCACTTTTGCAGCAGGATTGCCTTTTTTAGCGGCAGTTTCTAAACGGCTTTTTCGAGCTGAAATCAGTGCAATTTCCGACATCGAAAAAACACCATTCAATACAATTAAAAATAAAATTATTAGAATTTCCATTTGTTTTTTTTTAGCAAAAAAAGAGCATCATTTCCGATATTACGGATGAAGCTCCTTTTTAATTATGCAAATATCTAAAAAATTCAAGACTAAATTGCCAAATTTTAGATAAATAACTATTTATTTCAAGTTGTCGAAGACAAAGTTTAATCGTTCGTTAACCTCTAAAATCGATCCAATCCCATTTACAAGATGAAATTTTCCTTGATTTTTATAATACTCCATTAAGGGAGCGGTTTTTTCGTTGTATTCTTGGTAACGGTTTCTAATTTTTTCTTCGTCTTGGTCGTCTGGTCGTCCCGAGGTCTTTCCTCTTTCCAATAAACGTTGAACTAGAATATTATCATCTGCTTCTAATGCAACAGTGGCAGTAATTTCTTGATTTTTAGAAGTCAGAAACGCATCCAAAGCTTCGGCTTGAGTAATTGTTCTTGGAAAACCATCAAACAAAAAACCGGCAGAATCAGGATTTTTATCCACTTCGCTTTGCAACATTTGAATGGTTACCTCATCCGGAACCAAATCTCCTTTATCCATATACGTTTTGGCTAACTTCCCTAACTCTGTATCATTTTTGATGTTGAATCGAAAAATATCGCCGGTTGACAAATGAGTTAGATTATATTTCTCTTTTAAAAATTCAGCTTGTGTGCCTTTACCTGCCCCGGGTTTACCGAAAAGAACGATGTTAATCATTATGTTTTATTTAAATTCCAATAGTTAAATTACAAATTCCAATAGTATAACTTAATTAGTCCGCAAGTTGATAAACGTCGATTAAGTTTCTACCCAAACCGTTGTAGTCTAGTCCGAAACCAACAATAAATTTGTTTGGAATTCGTATTCCAACATAATCTATTTTTATATCTTTTGCATAAACATCAGGCTTCAAAAACAATGTAGCAATTTTTAAATGCTTAATTGAATGACCTTTTAAAATGGTTTTCAGTTTTTCAACCGTATTTCCAGTATCTACAATATCTTCTACAATAACCACTGTACGTCCTTCTAAACTTTGATTCAACCCAATTAACTCAACTACATCGTTTGTTGTTTGAGTGCCTTCATACGATGCCATTTTAACGAAACTCACTTCGCACATTCCTCTGTAATGCTTCATCAAATCGGATAAAACCATAAAAGAACCGTTTAAAACACCAATAAAAACAGGAACGTCATCAAAGAAATCATCATCCATCTGTTTTGCAATATTTGCAATCGCGAAATCAATTTCTTCCGCCGAAATAAAAGGTTCAAACGTTTTATCGTGAAGGTGTATCATGCTATGTGTTTTTTAAAATGCAAATTTAGTGAAGTCGAAGGTATTAAATCCTACGTATTCACGGTTTTTTGCAAAATTGGTATATTTACGCCATGAATTCCAACATGTATCAAAAAATAGAGGGAAGCACCGCTCATGTAAAAAGCCGAGTGATGGTGAGCAATTTTGCCATGAAAAGTGATGAAAATTTGAAAGAATTGATTGCAATTGCTTTTGATATTTCGCATGAATTACACGTCAAAGCCTTTTGGAGTTTGGATTTGGTAGGTGAAAAAAAGTTGAAATTGCTAGTTCCTTATATTGATGAATTTTGCGAAGTGTTGCCTAGAATTAAAAATGATTCATCCTTGCGACCTGCCACTCGAATTGCTATGTTTTTGACTAAAAGCAATCATCGAAAAAACGGAATTAAACTAACCCAAGAGCAAGAACACATTCTCATTGAAGCGTTGATTGATCGATTAATTCAGGACGAAAAAGTAGCTGCCAAAGCCTACGCAATGAAAGCTTTATTTGTTTTAGGAAAAAAATACGATTGGATTTATGAAGAATTAAAACCGATTTTAAGTCAGGATTATTCCAGTCATACTGCGGGATATAAGGCGTCAGCTAGGAATATTTTGAAAAAAATTAACAAGACTAAATAATAATTTTACGTACATTTGTAAAAACTGTACGTATATGAATACCAAACTCACCTTATCACTCGACAAAGAAATCATTGAGAAAGCTAAAATTTACGCCAAAGGAACCGGCAGAAGCTTATCTGAAATGGTGGAGAATTATTTTAAGAATTTGGTTTCAAAGGCAGAAAAAAACAACAATGACAGTAATGATATTGATGAGAGATTAAAAAAAATTACTGGAATTGTTACTTTGCCAGATGATTTTGATATTGAAAAAGTTAAAGAAGAATACCATAAAGAAAAATATGGTTTATGAAAAATATTTTTCTCGATACTAATGTTTTGATGGATATTTTAGCTAATCGACAACCTTTTTACAAATCATCTGCTGAAATTTACAAACTTGGATTAAGAAAAAAAGTTGTTCTTTTTACTTCATCAAACACTATTTCTACGTTGCATTATTTATTAAAAAAGTTCACAACTGAAGAAAACATTAGACAATCGTTAGACGAAGTCACTACTGTCCTTTCGATAATTCCTATAGATATAAACATCATCAAAAAAAGCTTAAAATCCAATCATAAAGATTTTGAAGATGCCATTCAAATTGTTTCTGCACAATCCATAAATAATATGGATTGTATTGTCACCAGAGATTTAAAAGATTATAAATTTGCAGAAATAGCAGTTTTAACGCCCGATGATTTTTTGAATACAATTGAATAAAAATCAATGGCAATATCAATGGCAATATAAAATTCAAAATAAACACTTACTATAACTACAACATCAAAATGAATTACTTCTCTTCCGATTTCAAATTAGGCATTTTAGGTGGTGGTCAACTTGGCAAAATGCTTTTGGCTGATACGCGAAAATTCGACATACAAACCTTTATTTTAGATCCAAGTAAAGACGCACCCTGTCAATTTGGAGCTCATTATTTTGAAATTGGAAACCTTTTAGATTTCGATACCGTTTATAATTTCGGGAAGAAAGTGGATGTACTCACCATTGAAATTGAAAACGTCAATTTAGATGCGTTAGACCAATTGGAAGCGGACGGTAAAAAAGTATTTCCCTCGCCAAAAACTTTGCGAAACATACAAAGCAAAATCACACAAAAAAATCTTTATTTGGGTAATCAAATCCCAACGGCCAATGCCAAAACTTTTGAAAATAAAAGTGAATTAGTGGCGGAAGTTTTAAAGGGAACGCTAACGTATCCGTGTGTTTGGAAACAAGATCGATTTGGATATGATGGATATGGCGTAAAAATTCTGAAATCGGAAAAAGACATCACTCACTTACCAGAAACGCCCTGTTTAATTGAAGATATGATTCCGTTTAAAAATGAGTTGGCTGTAATTGTTGTACGCTCCGTTTCAGGTGAAGTAAAAACCTATCCGGTGGTAGAAATGGAATTTCATCCCGAAGCCAATCAAGTGGAATATGTAATTTGCCCGGCTCGAATTGACGAAAAAGTGGCTCAAAAAGCTCAAGAAATTGCAATGAAAGTTTCCAAATCTTTTAATCATGTTGGTTTATTAGCAGTGGAAATGTTTCAAACCGAAAACGACGAAATTTTAGTTAATGAGGTGGCTCCACGACCACATAATTCAGGACATTACAGCATTGAAGCCAGTTATACTTCGCAATTTGAAAATCATTTACGAGCCATTTTAGATTTACCTTTGGGTAATACCGCTAGCAAAGTTGCCGGAATTATGGTAAATTTGGTGGGTGAAGAAGGTTTTTCCGGTCAAGTGGTTTATGAAAACATCGAAAAAATCATGGCTATTGATGGTGTAACACCTCACATTTACGGTAAAAGACAAACACGACCTTTTCGAAAAATGGGACACGTGACGATTGTGAATGAAGATATGGTGGAAGCGAGAAAAGTGGCGGAAGAAGTGAAGAATAGTATAAGAGTTATCAGTGTTTAGTCGCAGTTTACAGTCGCAGTCACAGCATAAACATAATAAACTTGAAACATTAAACTTGAAACAAAAAAACCAATGAGCAAAGTAGCCATCATTATGGGTTCCATCTCCGAGATGCCGGTCATGCAAGAAGCCATGGACATTTTAAAACTTTTGCGGCTGTAAAAATTCATCAAAATATATAAAGTATATACTTTTTATATATACTTTTGTAAAAAATAAATTTATGAAAACAATATCTTTAAAAATTGATGATGCTATTTTCGATGACACCAAAAACATTCTAGAAAATATTAAAAAACCCCGTAATCGCTATATTAACGAGGCGATTGAATATTACAATAAAGTTCAAAATAGGATTTTATTACAAAAAAAAATGCACTTTGAATCTAAATTAGTTTCAGAAAGCTCAATGGAAGTTTTAAGTGAATTTGAACAAATAGACAACATAAATGAATCAATTTGAAATTTGGCTTGCAGATTTAAACCCTCAAATAGGAACTGAAGCAGGAAAAGTTCGCCCTGTAATTATTGTTCAGACAAATTTTCTAAACGAAATTCGTCATCCATCAACAATTGTTTGTCCAATTACTACAAAATTAAATAACGAATCATCCATTTTAAGAATAAGAATCAATAACGGAAATTGCGGTTTAACTGCCAATTCAGATATAATGATTGACCAAATTAGAAGCATTGATAATTCGAGATTTGTTAAAAAAATTGGAATTGCAACAAATCAAATAAAAAATAAAATTAAGGAAAACATACTTAATGTTTTGGATTTTTAAAATATAAAAAAATGAGTAAAGTAGCCATCATTATGGGTTCCATCTCCGACATGCCGGTCATGCAGGAAGCCATCGACATTTTAAAAGGATTTGATATAGAAACGGAAGTAGATATTGTTTCGGCACACCGAACACCGGAAAAATTGTTTGATTTCAGTAAAAATGCACACAACCGTGGTATTTCGGTGATTATTGCCGGAGCAGGTGGTGCCGCACATTTACCGGGAATGGTTGCTTCGATATCGCCGTTGCCAGTCATTGGCGTTCCTGTGAAATCGAGTAATTCAATTGACGGCTGGGATTCGGTTTTGTCGATTCTACAAATGCCGGGCGGTGTTCCGGTAGCGACAGTTGCTTTGAACGGAGCCAAAAATGCCGGAATTTTAGCCGCACAAATTATCGGAAGTCACGATAAATGTGTGTTGGATAAAATTGTTTTTTATAAAGAAGGTTTGAAAGAAGCTGTTTTAAAAGCTTCGGAAGGATTGAAAAAATAAATACAACATTAAGAAATTAAGGGTTTTCCATTAAGAGTAGTAAGCCTTAATGAAAACCCTTAAATTTTCTTAATCCCTTAATGTTAAAAAAAGAAATGAAAACACTTACTCAAAATTTCGAAACCAAACACAACACCGCTCTTTTTTCACAAATAAAATTAGACAATTACAAGCCTGCTTTTGAAGAAGCGATTGCAAAAGCAAAGACTGAAATTGATGCAATCATCACAAATCCGGAAACACCAACTTTTGAAAATACGATTGAAGCTTTGGATTTTTCAGGTGAAGCATTAGATCGATTATCGTCAATATTTTTTAATTTGAATTCTGCTGAAACCTGTGATGAAATGCAAAAAATAGCTCAAGAAGTTTCGCCTTTATTGACTGCTTTCAGCAATGATATTTCGTTGAACGAAGACTTATTCAAACGTGTAAAAGCCGTTTATGATCAAAAAGACAAAGTGACTTTAACAGCTGAACAAGCGACTTTATTAGATAAAAAATTCAAAGGTTTTTCACGAAATGGAGCCTTACTTGCGGAAGCAGACAAACTGAAATTACG
>Ga0164293_10003887_pt1 | contig 12781 bp, 13 predicted proteins | sample GEODES118metaG_FD_111487 | JGI IMG/M metagenome (GOLD analysis project Ga0164293, IMG submission 111487) | Eutrophic lake water microbial communities from Lake Mendota, Wisconsin, USA - GEODES118 metaG | ecosystem: Environmental > Aquatic > Freshwater > Lake | place: USA: Lake Mendota... | reverse complement strand
GGGCGTAAGCACAGTCGGAAAGATAGGCAAGTAAAGGTGAGTTTTAGGGAACTAAAAGCTCAGATTTACTGGCCAACTACGGATCAGAAGGTTCGGGGTTCGAATCCCTGCGGGCGCACCAATAAGATTGCCAAGTGAATAATTCAATTGAAGTACGTGAGTTAGAGAATCTTCAAGATCAGGATTCTGGACGCAAAATATTTGACCTAACCTGGGCAATGGATACCGGAACTGAGATAACACCTAACCTTTTGCAGGCAATGGTTCACAGTGGTGCGTATCTGTCAGGTGCGTTTATAGAAAACAAAATAGTTGGCGCTGCCTTTGCATTCCCTGCAACAAATAATGGATTACACTTTCACTCACATATGACTGCGGTATTGGATGAATATCGAGATAAAGGTGTTGGCTATGCATTAAAGATTGACCAATGGAATTGGGCAAAAAAACATAAGTATTCTCATCTTTCATGGACCTTTGATCCATTGGTAAGAAGAAATGCAAAATTAAATATAGTAAAACTTGGAGTTGATATCTCTGCCTACTATCCCAATTTTTATGGAGAGATGCCAGATGCGTTAAATGCTGGGGATGAATCAGATCGTTTGATGGTTTCATGGAGCACAGATATAGATGAACCAAAGGCAAGAGAGTTAATTACTCATCCAAATCCTGGTGATATTTTGATTGAAATTCCAGAGGATATTGTTGCGATTAGGTCTAAGAATCAAAGCGAGAGCATGAAATGGCGCAGGCAGGTAAGAGATCAATTCCTGGCTGCTTTTGAGAAAAATGGCAAAGTAATTGGCTTTTCAGCAAATAATGAATATGTTGTGCGGATATGAGAATAAAAGAGACAGAGTTAAAGATTATTCAACTACCGCTAGTGCGGCCTTTTAGAACCTCATTTGGCACTCAAACCTCACGCCAGGTTTTAATAGTGAAGGTAGTAAATGAGAATGGCACAACTGGTTGGGCAGAATGCGTTGCAATGTCTGAGCCGCTTTACTCACCAGAATACACATACGCCTGTATTGATCTAATAAAGAGATTTTTACTTCAAGCATTAAAAAAGGCTGGAGATTTTAAAGCAGAAGAGGTTACCACCATATTAAAACCTTTCCTAGGCGGACAGATGGCAAAGGCCTCCCTTGAAACTGCAATATTGGACGCGCAATTAAGAGATGAGAAAAGATCACTTGCTGTATACCTTGGCGCTACTAAAAGTAGAGTCGAATGTGGCGTATCTGTTGGAATTGCAAAAAATCTAGATGCTCTAGTTGAAGAGGTTAAATCCTATGTGGATGCTGGATATCGAAGAATTAAGTTAAAGATCGAACCAGGTTGGGATATCGAAGCGGTTAAAACAATTAGAGAGATCTGGCCAGAAATTCCATTACAAGTCGATGCAAACCAGGCTTATTCAAGAGATGATGGCAAACACCTAGCTCAGCTAGATGAATTCAACTTATTGTTAATTGAGCAACCATTGGATGAGCATGACATTTTGGGACACGCCCTCCTTGCTATAGAGGTTAAGACACCAATCTGCCTTGATGAATCGATTATATCTTTGCAATCTACCCAAAATGCGCTAGCTTTAAAAGCTACAACTGTTATCAATATTAAACCTGGCAGAGTTGGTGGATATTTAGAATCGGTGAAGATTCATGATTTGTGTGTGAAAAGCAAGATTCCAGTTTGGTGCGGTGGAATGCTTGAGACTGGTATTGGTAGAGCTGCTAACTTAGCTTTGGCCGCTCTTCCTGGTTTTACACTACCCGGAGACACATCAGCCTCTGCTCGCTATTTTAAACAAGATATAACAACTCCATTTGTGATGGATGATGGTTATTTGACTGTGCCAACTGGGGATGGCATAGGGGTAACTCCCGATATGGAGTTTTTGGATTCAATTACTATCTTTAGTGAAGTAATCAAATAAGTTGGATACCAGGCAGGTTTTAGCTAGGCCATATGTGATAAAATTATTTGTTTCTCGTTTTATCTCTAACTTTGGTAATGGCATGGGGCTAATTGCTTTAGCCTTTAGCATATTAAGTCTGCCCGATGGTTCAGCCTACTTACTTGGTTTAGTACTGGGAACCACCACAGTCTTATTTTTTGTTGGCGCTAGCTTTTGGTGGGCGCCCGTGGCTCAACGTGTAGAGCAGTTGGCTATAGATTAGAAGGTTCGGGGTTCGAATCACTGCAGGCGCACAGCTATTTGGATTTCCTAGCACACGGTTTAACCATAGAAATGGTACATCTATATACTGTAAAGTCTTTATCTTGCTGCAGACAAAATATTTGCATAAATATTGTTTTGAATTCAAAACAATATAAGCAAGTTTAGAATTCTGAACCAAAAGTAGAGTTTTAAAATTTTTTGTCAATATAGGTTTAATCAACAAAAAGTCTCGTTTTGAGATATAGTAACTGCATGATTCTCAGAAAAAACAAATGTTCAGTTTTGAATCCAAATCGTTTCAAATTTAAAAAAGTTGGTAAAGATGTTTATTTGCATCCGATGTCTGAAATTAAGTATAAGAATAAAGTAGAATTGGGGAATCATATTGCGATCGATTTGGGTTTTCATATGTCAGTGTCGGGTAAGTTTGGTGATTACATTCATATCGGACCTCATGTGTCCATTATTGGTGGGCAAAAATCATTTATAGAACTAGAAGATCTCACTTCGGTAGCTGCAGGGGTTAAATTAATTTGTCTTGGTGATGAACACCTAGGGGAGGGCATTGTTGGGGCGATGGTTCCTAAAGAATTTCAGGATAGACGGATTGGGGGATCTTTGATCATTAAGAGATTTGCTGCAATCGGGGCAAATTCGGTAGTCCTTCCAGGTGTAGTAATGGGTGAGGGCTCAGTTTTGGGAGCAAACTCTTTGTTGAATCAAAATGCGCTGCCTTGGACAGTTTATGTTGGCTCCCCCGCCAGACCAGTTAGGAAGCGTGAGTCTGCTAAAATAATAAAATACGCAAGGCAAATGGGAGATAAATATGTTTCGAGAAGTTAGTAAGTATGTTACATCGTATCTTCTACCTCGTAGCCAACAAATTTTACAATTTCAACTTGAAGAATTTTATTTAATTATTATTAAAAAATTTACCCTATTTCATTTAAACACCTCAGGGCTGTAAATTGCCGATTTCAGTTGCCATAGTTGGGGGATGTGGCCATGTTGGACTTCCTTTAGGTGTCGCACTTGCAAATTCTGGAAACTCGGTGACGCTCATAGACATAAACAACAAAAATATCGAATTGGTAAATGCTGGAATTTTTCCTTTTTTTGAGAAAAATGGTGATGAAATCTTAGTTAAGCAAGTTGAATCAAAGCGACTTTTTGCAACTTCCGATATTAGTTGCATCGGTCATCAAGATATAATTATTATAACTTTAGGGACTCCAGTTGATGAGTTTCAAAGCCCAACACCGCGCATTTTTGTTGAAATGTATGAGAGTATTTGTAAATATCTAAAGCCTGGTCAAGTGATCATCTTACGCAGCACTGTATACCCAGGTACAAGTGAGTGGCTGGCGCATAAGCTAAGAAAACATGATGTAGTTTTAGCATATTGCCCAGAGAGAATTACCCAGGGAAATGCTTTTGAAGAATTTCCCATAATTCCCCAAATAATATCGGCAGACACCGAGTTAGCTTTTACAAAGTCTGAAATACTATTTCAAGGAATTAGCCCATCAACCATCAGAGCCAAATTTATGGAAGCTGAATTGGCAAAATTATTTCTCAATACGTATCGATATATACAATTTGCCATCGCAAATGAATTCTTCCGAATTTCAAATACACATGATTTGAATTATAATAATATTCAACACATAATGACACACGAATACCCTCGGGGGGGTGGATTGAAATCTCCAGGTTTGGCGGCGGGACCTTGCCTTCTAAAGGACACCCAACAATTAATAGTTTTTAGCCAAAATCATTTTAATCTTGGCAGTGCGGCCATTCAAACCAATGAGGGTATGGCATTGTACTTAATCTCTATGGCAGAGTCACTTGTGGACCTAAAGACGTCCAATGTTGGTTTACTCGGGATGGCATTTAAACCGGAAAGTGACGATATTAGATCTTCACTGAGTTATAAGGTAAGAAAAATGTTGCAGCTTAAAGCAAAAAATGTGTATTCTTCGGACCCCTTTGTTACTGTTGATCCCACTCTTATTGACATTGAGAGACTAATTGACTGCTCAGACATAATCATTATTTGTTCACCTCATAATATTTACAAATCAATAGATTTTAAAAACAAAAAAGTAATAAATATTTGGATATGATCTGAATATGAGTCAGTATACAATTTAATGAATCAAAATTTTAGTGGGCCGGAAATTCCATGGTGGAGTGTTTTGCACACTTCCAGTGAGCTTCCGTTATTAAAGGAGGTTATTCAGTCCAATTATCTCAATGAAGGGGAATTTGTAGAAAAGTTTGAAAATAAAATCAAGGAAATATTAGGGGTCAGGTACGTTATCGCGTGTACCAGCGGTACAACTGCTTTATTCTTGGCTCTAAAGGCATGTGGGATTAAACCTGGAGATTTAGTAGCAGTACCTAATTTAACTTTTGTTGCGACTGCGAATGCGGTTAAGCTTGCCGGGGCGGAACCAGTACTTATCGACGTATGCAAAGAGACTTTAACTATTTGTCCAGACCAACTTATGGAAGCTGGTAAAAAGCACGCTATCAAAGCTGTCATTCCAGTTCATGTCAGTGGTAGATCAGCTTTCAAGAACGGTTTGATCGAAGTCTGCAAAAAACTGAAATTAAAAATAATTGAAGACGCTGCAGAAGCATTTGGAAGCATGGATCCTTTTATCAAGCAGAAACTTGGAACTATTGGAAATGCAGGAGCGTTTTCATTTAGTCCAAATAAAATTGTAACTTCGGGTCAAGGGGGAGTTGTAGTAACTAATGATGAAAATATTGCAAGACGGGTAACACAATTAAAGGATCAAGGAAGACCTACGCGGGGTACAGGCGGAGCAGATATTCATGCAAATGAAGGCTATAATTTCAAGTTCACTAATTTACAAGCTGCGGTAGGGTTGGCTCAGTTAGGTGAATTCGATTCAAGAAAAGAACATTTGATCAATGTGAATAAACATTATCAAGCAAATTTTCTGGATTGTAAGCATCAGTTTATGCCAAAGTTCGATGTAGCCAATGGAGAATTTCCGCTGTGGCCTGAAATCTATTCAAAGAATAGAAAAGGTCTTATAAGTAAACTTGTTGTTAAAAAAATTGGGTATCGAGAAATCTGGTTTCCCCTAAGTTCTCAAAGGATTCACTCCAAATTAAAATTTCAAGGTTATAAGAATAGTTTAGATGTCTCAAAACATACCATTTGGTTGCCAAGCTCCTTTAAGCTTTCAGAGACCAGTTTGAATATCATTAGTAAGTCCTTGAAATGTGAGCTGTGCTCAAATGAGTAAGGTATTGGTTACTGGTGGTACTGGTTTTATAGGGAGTGCTATTGTTAAAAGATTGCATAGTCGTGGCCATTTTGTGAAAGTTTTAGATAATAACTTTCGGGGAAACCCTCAAAACTTACTTGAAATTATTGGTCAAATTGACTTAATTGAAGGTGATATTAGAAAATTTTCTGATGTAGAATACGCTTGTCGGGATGTTGATATCGTAATTCACGCAGCATATATAAATGGGACAAAGCATTTTTACACAAAACCCTATGAAATACTGGAAATTGCAAATAAAGGAATACAGAACTTACTTGACTCAAGAAAACTGCACCCTTTTGGAAAATTAATTTTATTATCAAGTTCCGAAGTTTATGGCGATGCTGCGCTAATACCAACCCCAGAAACTATTCCTTTAATGGTATCGAATGTACTAAATCCACGGTTTTCATATGGTGGAGGGAAAATATTTTCCGAACTTCTAGCGATAAATTATCAAAAAGAGCAGGATATTAGCTTAAAAATAATAAGGCCTCATAACATCTATGGACCTAATATGGGAAGCTTACACGTTATTCCAGAGTTCATAAATAAAATTCTAGAACTGGCAGACACAAAACCAAACACTAAGCCAAGATTAAAAATTCAAGGATCAGGAGAAGAGACAAGATCATTTTGTTATATTGATGATTTTATTGATGGATTTATCAGAGTCATGGAAACTGATAATAATGAAATAATCTATAACATTGGGACAACAGACGAAATTTCAATACATAATCTTGCGGTCTTGATTGCAAAAATAGTAGGGATAGACTTAGGATTTTCGCCTGAAGTTGAGGTAGACGGTAGTCCAAAAAGACGGTGTCCTGACATAACAAAAATAGAAGCACTTGGATTCAAACCTAAAGTTAGTTTAGAAGATGGCATAAAAAGAATTTTGGCTTTGAAATAATACAAATTTGAAATTTTGTGTTATCGTATCAGCATGAAGTGTCAAGCATGTAACAGTCTAGACATGCGAATGAAGTTAAGTCTAGGAAGAGTAGCTCCTGTAAATCTTATGGAGGCGATCAATAGCAGATTTACAAGCGACACGCGTTTTAGATTGGATTTATTTTTTTGCGGAAACTGTCAATTAGTGCAAATTGGTAGTGAGCTACCTAAAGAAATAGTGTTTCCACCCCACTATCCATATATATCTGGGAGTACGCAAATACTGGTGAATAATTTTAAGGAACAGTCACAACTAGCAATAGAAGTTATCGGAATCAAAACCGACGATATTGTGATTGATATAGGATCTAACGATGGGAGTTTGTTGCTCCAATACTCTGACAAATGTACAGTTATTGGAATAGAGCCAACAGACTCGGCAAAAATAGCAAATCAAAAAAATATCAATACAATTCAGGAATATTTCACGACTGACTTGGCCGTAAGATTAAATGAACAATATTCAGAAAAAATCAAGTTGGTGACGGCTTGTAATGTTTTTGCTCATATACCAAATCTAGAAAATTTGATCGAAGGAATTAAGAAATTGATCCAAGAACAAGGTGTTTTTTTATCTGAATCTCATTATTTATTTGGCCTGATAGAGAGCTTACAGTTTGACACTATCTATCATGAACATCTGAGATACTATTCAGCCAAGTTTCTTGTTGATTATTTCAAGAAACATGATTTACAAGTTTTCAGAATAGATAAAATAGATACTCATGGTGGCTCAATCCGGGTGTGGGTTTCAAAGCCAGGGAACTTTAAAGTACAAGACTCAGTTGCCAGGGTTTTAGCAGAGGAAGAGTCCTACCATGAAAATTTTGAAATCTACTTAGAAGAATTTGCACAGAGGGTGCATTCCTGGCGTAATTCTTTTCGAAAATTAATTGCAGAATTGAGGCAATCGGGAAAAAAAATAAGTGGATTAGGGGCGCCATCACGATCAAGCACATTACTTTCTTTTGCTGGCATGAGCGAAAATGATATTAGCGAAATTGGAGAGATATCAACGTCCAATAAAATTGGCAAATATATGCCAGGAACTGACATAAAGATTCTTACAGAGGATCAGATGCTTTCAAGTTGCCCAGATGTGATTTTGATTTTATCTTGGCACATCAAAGATGAATTAATAAGGGTGCTAAAAAATAAGAAGTTTACAGGTGAAGTGTTGATCCCTCTTCCACAGCCAATTCTAGTATCAATAAACAAAATTTAAGATGTTTTATCAACTGTGTTTTTATTTAAAATAGTTAAAATTACAGCAGAAGGATTAAGCTTAAGTGTTCCAGAGAGTAAAAAGAGCTTTGCGACAAAATAAAAATATAAATTACTCCAAAATTTCTCCAATGCTTCTTGAGGGTTACTTCTCATCAATCGGAAAGCAATTATCACAAAAACTTTGTATAGAATTCTAGAAAAAATAGTTTTGTTTCTGAAATTTGAACAAGTTAATAAGTACTCCTTATGTCGCCTAAGTAGGAAATTTAAGTAGTATGACATCCATATTGCTTCCGACACCGTACCTGAGTCATCACAGTCTTGCTTATTAAGATGCTCCTTTAATATTTTGACACAAGCAAGATTTGCTTGAGTACTACCTTTTAAATTGAATTTATCAAACCAAGATTCAGTACTAATGTCTGCTATGTCAACCTCATGACTCATCCTTCTTCTGTCAATAGGGGCGAACCAAAAGTGAAAGAATCCAAAAAATCTTTTGTGCTTACCAGCTATAAGAAGTACTGCGTTTTGAAATAGTTCAATTAAGGCCGGAAATAAATAAAAATTATTTGAATAACCAACCTCATATACATGTCTAAGTTCTTTTGTTCGAACCACAGAGTAGGTGATAACTTTATATTTCTTTATATGTAGAGATATTCTATCTTGTACATTTTCTGAATCGTAAGAATTTGTAGTTGCATTAAATACACTTACTTTTTGCCAACTTTTATTTTCTTCATCCCATTTTGCATTCATTTTCACAGATAATCCAGATGTACTAATATAATCAAGGTTGCTATCTAGGAAATTTATCATTTTTGAAATCATAGATATTGAGAAATAATCATCATCACCAGAATTTAGCACGTAAGGCGTTTCAGCATTCTGTAAGGCAAACAACAATGCTTCGAACAAGTTTTGAAATTGTGTCTCGCGATAGTCTATATTCAAATTTGTGAAATTTTCAATTCTTCGATTGATAAGTTTTTTGATATTGGGATTATCGCTGTCGTCAATAATCAAAATTTTAAATGGAAATGCGATACTATTGTAGTATTCAAGTAATGCAAGTAAAAAATGAGACTTATTTCGGGTAGGAATTATGAGAGTCAATTTATTTTTAAGATTGTTTTGAAAATGTGTCTCAAGCATAGAAGATTTTAGCATATGACAAGAATTGTTAACTATTCAATTGACTTGTTTCAAACAGAATTTTATGACTTGCGTGGTAGGGTTTGTTTATGGGTTTTCGTAAAATTCGGGTTGGAGAATTATCTGAAAGTATTTTGGAAAGAGTTAGAGCCGAGAGTCAAGACGTAACATTTATCGATGTAGGTGCACGTGGTGGCGTAACAGGGTTGAGCCGAATAGCAAAATCAGTTAGAGCGCTTGGAATTGAGCCTAATCCGAATGAAAAATTTTTGATTGAAAGTAATCATTACGCTCAAGATCCTAGAGGGTTTTGGACTACTCCGAATTACAAGAAATTAGATTATTTCTGGGGCGCTATAGCGCCATCTCAACAGACCCACACTAAGTTATATGTGACCCAGCATCCCGGTGCTTCAGGCGTCTATCAACCAAATCAATCAGCATTAAATTTTAAATATAAAATCAATATGCCACACAAAATTACCTCTAGTAACGGTTTTGGTGATTTGTTCGAGACAGTTCAAGAAATCCAAGTACCAACATTGCGTTTAAAGGATTTAATGCTCAAATTTGACATGGATCATATAGATTATCTCAAAATTGATGTTGAGGGCTTCGAAGCAGAAGTTTTGGAATCTTTAGAGGAAAACCTGACAAACGTGACACTCATTAAAGTTGAAGTATGTTTTCTTCCTTTTCGAAAAAACCAAAAAATGTTTGACACTGTTTTTAAGAATTTAACAGAATCAGGGTTTGAATTTTTAATATTTGACGGTATTCAAAAAGGTTACAAATCAAACTTTTCTTCGAAATACTGGAATGCAAAACATGGATTTAAAGATGTTCATGCAACATGGATGTCAGCTGATGCTTTTTTTTGGAAAATTCCAGAGGCTCCAAATCACAAGTTACGTGGATCTGTTGTATTGTTACACGAGGGATTCATTGATCAAGCAGTACAATGTTTGGCTTCTGATAAATTTTTTCGAGTTGAAGATACATCAATCTTAAAATATTGGGGGATTAAAAATAGTGTCTACACTTTATTAAAATTCTTTTTAAGTAGATATAAAAGTTTGAGCTTTGTAATCAGATGGTATAATTACCTTAGGAGTGTGAAATAAACTTATTAAGGAAGTTTTGAAAATTTTATAGGTATGCATATGTTAAGATGCGGTCACTATATAATAAAATTTAGCTTTTATCTTTCCGTAATAAATATTTTTCTTCTAAGTTATCTCGCTAAACTCATTATCTAATTTATTGTGAAACTCTTTATTCTAAGAACTACTTAGCGCCAAAGCTACATACAGAATTATTTTGGTGAACACATTCAGCAAACTCAGTCAGAGTAGGTGGGATGGAAGTATCATCAAGTCTAAAAAATGTGTTAATTAGCCGAATTGAGTATTGAAAACTATTAAAGGAAAAATGAGTTAACCTCAATTTATAACTACATTTGGTTTTATGTAATAAGTGAATGGGAACTTTGAGTGGTCAGTGGAGTGTGATATTAAATTTTGAGTCGTAATTCAACAGGCCAATAGCAGTCAGTAAAAGTGCTATGGATTAGCCTTCATGGATACATTCTTCTGATGACAAGCTTGGTGTATCTGTCGAAGTCGGATTCTGAGAGTTTTAAGAGTGAAAACTGAGCATCATTGAGACATCAACTTCGATCTAATTCATTTTCGTTATTTTCTCTGGTGTACTAGACTTTTTCAACAAATTAGTAAATTTTATCGGGAGAACAATGAGAAGTGTATTCTCAAAAATGCTGGCAAGTTTTATAATGGGCGCTACGACTATAGGTGGATACGTTATTGCAATCCCAAATAATGTGCCAGTGGTTAAAGCCTGTATTGATAACAAAACCAAAGCACTCTTTGCCTCCACTAATGGCAGCTGCCCAAAGGGTCGAAGCTCTATTGATATTGGCGCAACTGGAGCAAATGTGAAAAGCATTGCCCAATTAGTATCTGCCTCCGTTGTCTCAATTAAGGCAACCACCACCCTTGGCTCTGGATCTGGCTCTGGTTCAATATATAAATCCACCTCATCACTTTCCTATGTAATAACTAATAACCATGTGATTGAAAGTGCGGCAACTGCCGGCAAGATTGAGGTTGAGTTAAATAATGGTGATATCTATCCAGCAAGCATTGTTGGCAGAAACTCTGAGTATGACCTTGCAGTAATCTCAATTAAAAAAGGAAATCTTCCTGAGATTCCAATCGGTGATTCATCATCTATTGCAATTGGGGATGCGGTAGTTGCCTTTGGTTCACCCCTTGGATTATCTGGAACTGTAACTAGTGGAATTGTCTCTGCATTAAATCGACCAGTAACTACTGGATCCTCAAATGCAGAAAGCTTTATGGATGCAATACAAACTGATGCTGCAATTAATCCTGGTAACTCAGGTGGCCCATTAGTTGACTCTCAAGGCAGAGCGGTTGGTGTTAACTCTGCGATCGCCACCTTAGGTTCAGCCTTTGGAGCAAGTGGAAACATTGGCTTAGGTTTTTCAATCCCCTTTAATCAAGCAAAGCGGATAGCGGATGAGTTAATTGCAACTGGTAAATCCACTAAACCATTTTTAGGAGTCTCATTTGATCCTGCTTTTACCGGGCCTGGACTTCGAATCAACAACATAACCCCAGATAGCGCTGCTGAAAAAGCTGGGCTAACTGTTGGCACAATTGTTAGAAGCATCAATGGGTTTAAGGTAAATGACGCCGTCACTGCAATTGTTCGAATTAGAAGTAAGGCACCAGGAGATCAAGTAGCAGTTGTAGTTGATGCCGCAGGTTCTACTAGAACCTATAACATCACGCTTGGCTCTGCCCCTTCACTGCCATAACTTCGCTACTCTTACCTTCAAGCATAAAAATTTGAAGGAATGAGTTGATATTAAAAAGAGCGAAAGAGTTGTTGGGTTAGAGCTACTCTCTGCTATCTCCGGGGTTTTAATAGCCTTGCAATCACGCATAAATGGCGCACTCTCTGAAAAAATGGGTGACTCACTTGAGGCAGCAGTAGTCTCATTTTCTACCGGATTACTTTTTGTAACCGCAATTGCCATATTTAGAAAAGATGTTAGGGCTGGATTTAGCCAGATATTTAAAGCTGTTAAAGAAAGCAAAATGCCGCCTTGGACACTGGCAGCTGGAGCGTTAGGTGCCTCCTTTGTTGCAATGCAAACATATGTAGTGCCAATTGCAGGTGTTGCACTATTTACAGTTGCATCCCTTGCTGGTCAAACTGGAATCTCACTTTGGGTAGATAAACTAGCGCTAAGTGGTGGTGCTAAAACATTGATCACTAAAAGACGAGTAGTTGCAGCAGTTATTACTGTCTTTGCGGTGGGTGTATCTGCTTGGGATCGATTTGAGATGAGTGATTTTTCAATGTTAGCGCTAGGGCTAGCTTTTTTTTCTGGCAGCTGGGTTGGGGTGCAGCGGGCTTTAAATGGCCGGATAAATTCACACTCAAATAAAAGCTTTGCCACCTCTTGGTTAAATTTTATTACCGGAACCAGCTTCTTGCTGTTTTTATTACTCCTTAGATCACTCTTTACCGATCACTCAATTCTAAACTTTCAAACAGCGCCTTGGTGGATGTTTTTGGGCGGTTCAATTGGGGTGATTTATATTGCACTCTCATCCCATATTGTTCAACATCTTGGCGTGCTTGAGTTCACCCTATTTAGTGTTGGCGGAATGTTGATTGGCTCATTACTGATTGATTTATTGTTTCCTACCCCAGGGACAGTTATCTCACCCTTTTTAATCATCGGTATTGCACTCACCTACTTAGGTGTTGTTGCAAATGGTCAATCTCGTCTATCTCGTAGGTAATTACGTAGTGCTGCAATTAAGGATGCTGAGATAAAAAATGCAGCAAGGCCGTAGGAGATATCTCTAACCCAAGGAAT
>Ga0164293_10003886_pt1 | contig 12781 bp, 14 predicted proteins | sample GEODES118metaG_FD_111487 | JGI IMG/M metagenome (GOLD analysis project Ga0164293, IMG submission 111487) | Eutrophic lake water microbial communities from Lake Mendota, Wisconsin, USA - GEODES118 metaG | ecosystem: Environmental > Aquatic > Freshwater > Lake | place: USA: Lake Mendota... | reverse complement strand
TCTCATCCCTGCATGGGCGCCCGATCGGTCGCGGGCATCGGGAATGATCAATGCCCGTGCCGAGACGGTGACCGTGAAGCCGAGTTTCCGTGATCTCGTGGGACGTCACCGTGGTGTCGTTCCCATGGACGGGTACTACGAATGGCGCACGATCGATGCGCCCGTCGGACGCAAGCGGCCGTACCTGTGCACACGGGCGGACGGGGACGTACTCGCAACTGCGGCGTTGTGGACGACGTGGCGCGATTCGCAGCGCAGCGGGGAGCTCGTGACGAGTTGTGCGGTGATCACGGTCGCGGCGAACGACGACGTCGCCGCGATTCACGACAGGATGCCCGTCGTTCTCGACGGCGACGGCGTCGATCGCTGGCTGAACTCCGAGGTTCCCCCGCTCGACCTGCTGCGGCCCGCAGCCACGAACACGTTGCACGTCGAGCGCGTGTCGTACGCGGCGAACAATGCCCGTACCGACGGGCCGTCACTCGTCACTCCCGTCGACGAGGATCCTCCCGAGACGCTGTTCTAGTTGCGGGCACTCGGCGTCGGGTCGGCGAGCGAGGAGCCGTTCGTTATGCGATGGCGCCCGGCACTCCATCGCGGCGCAGCTGGGCTCCGAGCAGTGCGGCCGCTTCGGCGAGATCCTCCGCCTTGGTTCCGTGTTGTTGTGTGGTGAAGTCGAGGTTCGCCATGACGTCGGCGGGGATGCAGTGCAGGTGGCAGTGGTGCACCTCGAATCCGGCGATGACGAGTCCGACGCGCGTGCAGCCGAACACCGCGCGCTGCGCGAGTCCGACGCAACGTGCAGTGTCGAACAACTTCGTCGACAGGTCCGCCGGAACGTCGATCCACTGGTCGATCTCGGCACGCGGCACGACGAGCGCGTGGCCGCGCCGCGTCGGGGCGATCGTCATGAACACGACGAGATCGTCGTTCTTCAGTGCGAAGTGTCCGGGCAGCTCGCCGGCGATGATGCGTGTGAACAGCGATGACATGGCTCGACGTTAGTGTTCTGCCGTGATGCAACGCCGCTGGCTCACGGTGCCGAACGGTGTCACGTTGATGCGACTCGCTTGCCTCCCGCTCTTTTTGTGGTTGTTGTTCGTCCGCGACGACAGGGCGTCGGCCGCATGGCTGTTGGCGTTCCTCGGTGCCACCGACTGGGTGGACGGATGGCTCGCACGCCGGCTCGGCCAGCGTTCCGACGTCGGTGAGGTGCTCGACCCGGCCGTCGATCGACTCCTTTTCATCGTCGGCGTCGGAGCGATCATCATCGACGGTGCCGTTCCCCGTTGGTTCGGTGTCGTCGTCATCGCCCGCGAGGCCGTCATCGCCGTCGTCCTGCTCGTCGCCACGGCAGCGGGGATGAAGCGATTCTCCGTGAGTCGCTGGGGCAAGAACTACACCTTCGCGCTGATGTGGGCGTTCCCGTTGTTGCTCCTCGGCGCGAGCGGTACGAACGGTGCGGAATTCGTGCGGAACGCCGGATGGGCGATCGGGGTGCCGGGGGTCGTCATTTCCTACGTCACTGCCGTCGCATACGTACCGGTCATTGCGGTGAACTTACGCATCGGACGCGCGCAGAAACGGGAGCGACTTTCACCGACACGCTGAGACTACGGTTGTGGTCATGCGCATTCCCGACGACCTCCGCTACACCGAGGACCACGAGTGGGTGCGCATCTCCGGCAACGTCGCCCGTCTCGGAATCACCGACTACGCCCAGGACGCACTCGGTGACGTCGTCTTCGTCGGTGTTCCCGACGTCGGCGCGACGGTCGCGGCGAAGGCGTCGTTCACCGAAGTGGAGAGCACGAAGAGCGTGTCCGACATCTACGCGCCGGTGAGCGGGGTCATCACCGCGGTGAACGCAGCACTTGCCGAGCGACCCGAGCTCCTCAACCAGGATCCGTACGGCGACGGCTGGATCTGTGAGATCACCTGTGACGGACCATTGCCCGAGCTTCTCGATGCCGCCGGCTACCGGGCATTGGTGGGGGGCTGAGGTCGTGGAGTACGTGTTCTGCAACTCCTGCGGGCACCGCAACCCGCCGCAGTCCGTGTTCTGTTCGGCGTGCGGCACCGTGCTCGATTCGCCGACCCACCGCACGATCGTGCTCCCGAAAACCGATGCCCTGCAGGACGCACCCGGCAGTGAAGACAACGCCGTCGTCGCCGCCAACGAGCTCGCACCCGGTGAGGTGATGCTCGTCGTGCGCCAGGGCGACGACATGGGAACCCGGTTCGCATTGCGTACCGACGAGGTGTCGGTCGGTCGCGTGCCCGACAATGACATCGTCCTCGACGACGTCACGGTGTCGAGGCGTCATGCGCTGCTCGTGCGCAACGGTGACACGTGGTTGGTACGCGACCTGCGGTCGCTGAACGGCACGTATCTCAACCAGAAGCGCGTCGACGAGGCCGCATTTGCGCACGGTGACGAACTGCAGATCGGCAAGTACCGCCTCGTCGCATTCTTCGGCTGATCGCGATGGCCGCGGCGTACCGTTCGATCGGTGAGGTTCTTGCGATGCTCGTCGAGGAGTTTCCCGACGTCACCATTTCGAAGATCCGCTTCCTCGAGAGTCAGGGTCTGATCGCCCCCGAGCGCACGTCGGCGGGGTACCGCAAGTTCACCGATGCCGAGATCGAGCGGCTGCGCTTCGTCCTGCGCGAACAGCGCGAGAACTACCTGCCGCTGCGGGTCATTCGCGACCGCTTGGAGAACGACGAGAGCGAATCGGTGCTGCGTCCGGACGACACGTCCGATCCGAGCATGCCCCGCGGGCTGCGCGTGCCGTCGCGGTCGCATCCCGCGGCCCGTGCCGCCGACATCGACACGGCGGGCTCCTTCGTCCGGCCCGCTGCTCGTGCGGCCGCCGCCACGGTGTCAAACCCTGTGTCCAACACCGTGTCGAACACCGTGTCAAACCCCGTGTCGAATCCGGTATTCGAACCCGTGTCGACGACGAATCCCGTCGCTCGGCGCCTCACGCGCGATGACGTGCAGGCGCAACTCGGCATTGATGCATCACTCATGGCGGCGATCGAGGCGAGCGGAATCGTGAAGACGATGACGATGGGCGATCTCGTTCTGTACCACCCGCGCGACCTCGACGTCCTGCGCGCCGCCGTCGAGCTCATCAACCTCGGTATCGAGGCGCGTCATCTCAAGGGTTGGCGACTCGCCGCCGAACGCGAGCTCGACGTGTTCGAACAACTTCTCTCGCCGAAGGCGCGACGCGAGGCCAAACACACCGCGGCGCAGTCACTCATCGACACGCTCGTCGACGTCGGTGGTCGCTTGCGGACGGGAATACTGCGCAATCGCCTGCACGGTCACGACGAGTAGCTCGGTGGCGGCGGCGTTCGGTGCCGTTGCTACGCTGACGCCATGAGCGCACAGCAGGACGTGCAAATGCAGCTCGAGGGTCTCAAAGTCGAGGTTCCCGCCGACACACCGATGATGATCCTGCGCGAGATCGACGATCCGCACCGGGTCATGGGCATCTACATCGGCATGCCCGAAGCGCGATCGATCGAATACGCGCGCGAGGGGCACGTGCCGGAGCGTCCGCTCACGCACGACCTTCTCGTCAACGTGTTCGAGGACCTCGGCGCGCACGTGTCCCGTGTCGTCATCACCGAGATGCGCGAGCACACGTACTTTGCCGAGTTGCACGTGCTCCTCGGCGGCCAGCAGCACGTCATCTCGTGTCGTCCCTCCGATGCGGTGGCGATCGCGGTGCGTGCCGAAATCCCGATGTTCGCCCGGCGCGATCTCCTCGATGCGGTCGGGGTCGTCATTGAGGAGGACGATTCCGCACAGGACGACGAAATCCTCGACGAGTTCCACCAGTTCCTCGAGAACGTGAACCCCGAGGATTTCCAGGAGCGGTAAGCCCGCGCGCCGGGGTGGGAGTCGGGCTCGTCCCCGTATCCTGAGGAGTCTCATGCGGAGTGAGGGGGCTGGTTCCATGTCGTCGCTGTCGGCTCGTACGTACAGCGGCACCCAGGCGGCGGCGATCGTGGGAATCACGTATCGCCAGCTCGACTACTGGGCCAGGACCGATCTCGTACGCCCGTCGGCCACCGACGCCACCGGCAGCGGTAGCCGACGGGAGTACGTGTATCGGGATCTTCTCGAGTTGAAGGTGATCAAGAACCTCCTCGATGCCGGCATCAAACTCGAAGCAGTGCGCCAAGTGTTCGACTACCTGCGCCGCCACGTGAGTTCGGACATCGCCGCAGCGCACATCGTCATCAGCGGTGCGTCGGTCGTCCTGTGCGACGGTGAGCACCTCACCGACGTCGTGCGCAACGGCCAGGGCGTCCTCAACGTTCTGCCGCTGTCGAACGTGAAGGCGGAACTCGACGACCAGATCGTCGAGTTGAAGCGCGTCGAGCGGATGCGCGCCACCACGGAACAGCGTGACGCGCGTTCGTCGCGTCGCATCGCCGTTCGCTGACGTCACGTGCGAACGTCGCCACTCGATGCGCTGCATCGACGGCTCGGGGCCAAGATGGTCGAATTCGGCGGTTGGGAGATGCCGCTGTCGTATCCCTCGGGTACCGTCGCGGAGCACATGTCGTGCCGCAACGATGCGGTGTGGTTCGACGTGTCGCATCTCGGCACGGTCGTCGTCACCGGCGACGGCGCGTTCGACTCGCTGCAGCGTGCGGCAACCAACGACCTCGCAAAGGTCGCACCGGGACGCGCGCAGTACAGCCACATGTGCAACGACGCCGGGGGCATCGAGGACGACGTCATCATCTGGTGGATCGACCAGTCGGAGTTCCACGTCATGCCGAATGCGTCGAACACGCGACGCATCCTCGACGTCATCGGCGGTCGTGACGTCACCGCCGAACGCGTCGTGGTCGCCGTGCAGGGTCCGCGGGCGAGGCAACGACTCGGCGAAGTGAGTGCCGACGCTGCGGCGGTCGGTCGCTTTCGCGTCGAACGTGTCGACGTCCTCGGCGCGCCGTGCGTCGTTGCCGGGACGGGTTACACGGGCGAGGACGGCGTCGAGATCGCGCTGCCCGTCGAACGTGCCGAGGCGTTCATTGCCGCCATCGCCGCCGCGGGAGTCGTTCCGGCAGGCTTGGGCGCCCGTGACACGCTGCGGTTGGAAGCGGCACTGCCGCTGCACGGCCACGACATTTCACCGACCATCTCTCCGCTCGAAGCGGGGCTGGCGTGGGTCGTCGGCTGGAACAAACCGCACTTCGTCGGACGCGATGCTCTCATCGGGCAACGCGACGCCGGACCCGAGAGAAGTCTCGTCGGTATCGCCACGGAGACCCGCCGCCCGCCGCGCGACGGCGCCGAGGTCGTGGTGACGAGCGCCGGCTCGACGCACCAGCAGGTGGGTCTCGTCACGAGCGGCAACTACTCACCGGTGCTCGGACATGGCATCGCCCTGGCGATGTGCGCGCAGGGGAGTGTCACCGTCGGCGACGACGTTCGCGTCGTCGTGCGCGGTCAGGAATTGATCGGACGCGTCGTGACGACGCCGTTCGTCAGCCCGCCGAAGCGCCGGTAGCGCCCGTCCCCGATCCTTCGGGTGACGATGATGCTGACGGTGCGGTTGCCGGCGGGGTCGTCGCTGCTGCTGTTGCGGCTGAAGCTGTGGCTGCTGACGGTGTTGCCGTCGGCGCCTTCATGCCGAGCATCGCGAGCATCGGACCGAGTTGATCGGCGACGAGGGCGAGCTTCTTCACGGGCTCCTCGATCTCGTCGAGCAGGGCGGTGACGCGGGTCGAGAGCTGGTGCAGGTTGTCGAGTGTCGCGCCGACGTTGCGCAGTGTCGTCACGAGCGATTCGACCTGGTGGCGTGCCTGTTCCGTCTTGCGGCGTCCCTGGTCGACGACGTCGAGAGTGCGCAGCGCCTGGGCGAGATCGGTGAGCGCGGTGAGCGCATCGTGCGCGAGGCGCTCGGCTGACGAGCGGTCGGTCATGGTTCAACGGTATCGGGAGTCGGCGAATGCCTCGAGCGGTTCGCACGAGCAGACGAGGTTGCGATCGCCGTGCGCCGCGTCGATCCGCGACACGGGCGGGAAGTAGCCCCGCGAACGCAACTCCGGCAGCGGGAACAGTGCGTCGTTGCGGTCGTAGGCGCGTTCCCACGTGCCGACGACGTCTTCGACCGTGTGCGGGGCGTGACGCAACGGGGACTCCTCAATCGTGACGGTTCCCTTCTCGATGGCTGCGATCTCGCCGCGGATGGCGATCATCGCGGCACAGAAGCGATCGAGCTCGCGCAGCGACTCGCTCTCGGTCGGCTCGACCATGAGAGTTCCGGCCACCGGGAACGAAATCGTCGGAGCATGGAAGCCGTAGTCCATGAGACGCTTGGCCACGTCCTCCACGGTGACCCCCGTCGACTTCGTCAACGGACGCAGGTCGAGGATGCACTCGTGGGCGACCCGACCGGAGTCTCCGGTGTACAGCGTCGGGAACTGGTCGGCGAGACGACGCGCGACGTAGTTCGCAGCGAGGATCGCCCGCGACGTTGCGAGCACGAGACCGTCACCTCCCATGAGACGGATGTACGTCCACGAGATCGGCAGGATGCTCGCCGAACCGTGATTCGCGGCGCTGATCGCCCGCCGCGCGAGTGCGCCAACACGCGGATCCTCGGGGAGGAACGGTGCAAGGTGAGCGCGCACGGCGACGGGACCGACTCCGGGACCGCCGCCGCCGTGTGGGATGCAGAACGTCTTGTGCAGGTTGAGATGGCTGACGTCGGCACCGAAGTATCCCGGTCGCACGAGGCCGACGAGCGCATTGAGGTTCGCGCCGTCGACGTACACCTGCCCGCCGTAGTCGTGGACGATCCCGCACACGTCGGCGATGGCGCTCTCGAACACGCCGTGCGTCGACGGGTACGTCACCATGAGTGCGGCGAGACGGTCGCCGACTTCGGCGCACAACCGCTTCACGTCGTCCACGTCGACGTTGCCGCGGTCGTCGCATTTCACGACGACGACCTCCATGCCCGCCATCACCGCACTGGCGGCGTTCGTGCCGTGTGCGCTCTGGGGGATGAGACACACCGTGCGTGCCTCGTCGCCCCGGCTGTCGTGATATGCGCGAATGGCGAGCAGTCCGGCGAACTCGCCCTGGCTGCCGGCATTCGGCTGCAACGAGACCGCGTCGTACCCGGTGATGTCGCAGAGGAATTGCGACAGCTCGTCGACGAGCATGCGGTAGCCGGCGATGTCGGAGTCGGGCGCGTGGGGATGGATGCGGGCGAACGACGGCCACGTGACGGGAATCATCTCCGTCGTCGCGTTGAGCTTCATCGTGCACGATCCGAGCGGGATCATCGTGCGGTCGAGTGCGAGGTCCTTGTCGGCGAGGCGACGCAGGTAGCGCAGCATCTCCGTTTCGCTGCGGTAGCGGTGAAACACCGACTGGGTGAGGAATTCGTCCGTGCGCAGGTCGTCGTCGGGAATGAGGATCGGGGCCGACAGTGCGTCGATCGCAGCGTGGTCGGTTACCACGCCGAAGGCGCGACACGCCGCGACGACGGTTCGGGGGTCCGACGTTTCGTCGAAACTGAGTCCGATAGTTCGTTCATCGACCCGACGAAGAAGAAGGTCGTCGGCGAGTGCGCGACTCAGCACGCCGTCGGCATCCACGCCGCGTACCGTCACGGTGTCGAATGCAGCCGAGTTGGTGACGTCGAGGCCCGCTGTCCGCACGACGGACGTGAATGCCGCGGTGAGACCGGCGACGCGCCGGGCGATGCTTTGCAGCCCCTCCGGTCCGTGCCACACCGCATAGAAACCGGCGACGTTGGCCAGCAGGGCCTGTGCGGTACAGATGTTCGACGTCGCCTTCTCGCGACGGATGTGCTGCTCGCGCGTCTGCAATGCGAGTCGCAGTGCCGGGCGTCCGGTGGTGTCGGTGCTGACGCCGACGAGTCGACCCGGCAGCGCACGGGCGAACGACTCGCGCGTTGCGATGTACGCGGCGTGCGGTCCGCCGAAGCCCATCGGTACGCCGAAGCGCTGCGCGCTGCCCACTGCGATGTCGAATCCGATCTGCCCCGCGGGCACGAGCAACGTCGCGGCGAGCGGATCGGTGATGCACACCGACACCGCGCCGGCGGCCCGGGTGGAAGCGACGAGCGTGCGCAGGTCGCGCGACGGTGTGACGGCGCCCGACGAACCCGGCTGGGCGACGACGATGCAGAAGGCATCGACGGTTCCGATCTCGGCGATCGGGCAGGTGTGGACGACGATTCCGATCGGTGCGCACCGCGTGTGCACCACGGCGAGGATCTGCGGATGCACGTCGGCGTGCAGCGCCACCGTCATCGACGCGTGCTTCGTGCTGCGCCGGGCGAGCACGATCGCCTCGGCGACGGCGGTGGCTTCGTCGAGCAGCGATGCGTTGGCGAGATCCATGCCCGTCAACTCGGTGACCATCGTCTGGAAATTGAGGAGTGCTTCGAGACGCCCCTGGCTGATCTCGGGTTGGTACGGCGTGTACGCGGTGTACCAGGCGGGATTCTCGATGACGTTGCGCAGGATCACCGGTGGGGTGATCGTGTCGTAGTAACCCGTCCCGATGAGGCTCGTACGCACTGCGTTGCCCCGTGCGATCGCTTCGAGCTCACCGAGAACGTCGACTTCGTCGACCGCGGCGGGAACGTTCAGCGCAGCCGTGCTACGGACGGCGGCGGGAACGACGTCGGCGATGAACGATTCGAGATCCGCGTAGCCGACCGTGGCGAGCATGTGCCGTTCGTCGTCGGCGGTCGTACCGACGTGGCGGGCGACGAAGTCGTCGCGTCGCGGTGCCGCACCGGCATGCGACTCACTCATGCAACGTCACGCCGGCGCGATGACGACCGACCCATTGTGGCCGCCGAATCCGAAGTTGTTCGAGATCGTCGGGCCGGGCGTCCAGGGCCGTGCAGTACCGGTGACGACATCGCACGTGATGTCGTCACCGAGAACGGTCGTGTTCGCAGTCGGGGGAATGAGGCGATGCTCGAACGAGAGCAGCACTGCGGCGGCCTCGAGAGCGCCGGCGGCACCGAGCGGGTGACCCGTCACGCCCTTGATCGACGTGACGGGTGGTGTCGAAGTGCCGAAGAGCGCGGAAACGGCGTGCGCTTCTGCGGCGTCGTTGAGCGGCGTCGACGTTCCGTGCGCATTGATCTGGCGGATGTCGCCCGGTGCGAGACCGGCGTCGTCGAGCGCCGCCGACATGCATGCGATCGCGCCGACTCCGCCCGGTGACGGTGCGGTGATGTGGTGCGCGTCGGCGTTGCTGGCAGCGCCGAGAATTTCGCCGATGATGGTCGCGCCGCGAGCAACGGCGAGATCCCACCGCTCGAGGACGAAGACGGCAGCACCCTCACCGAAGACGAACCCGTCACGCGTCGCATCGAACGGCTTGCTCACGCCCGTCGTCGACAGCGCAGTCATGTTCGCAAAGCCGGCGATCGCGGTGATCGTGCCCGCCGATTCGGCACCGCCGGTGACGACGGCATCGCAACGCCCCCAGGCAACGAGTCGCGCTGCGTATCCGATGGCATGGGTGGCCGCGGCGCATGCCGTGCAAATCGTCTCGGCGGGGCCGCGCAGGCCGTATCGCATCGACACGGCCGCACCGCATGCATTGGCCATCATCATCGGTACGAGGAACGGCGACACGCGTCGCTCGCCCTTCTCGACGCGAACGATGACCTGTTCCTCGAGGGTGCGAAGTCCGCCGATGCCCGTGCCGAAGATCGTCCCGACACGCGCCTTGTCGTAGGGCAGTTCACCGGATTGGGTGAGTGCCTCGTGTGCCGCGGCGAGCGCGAACTGTTCGACGCGATCGGCGCGACGCGCCTCCTTCGGATTGTCGAAGTACGGCGACGGATCCCAGTCGGCGAGTTCGATCGACTTCGCCCCGGTGATGCCGGGTCCGAGCAGTCCCTTCCAGAACGCGTCCTTGCCGACACCGCACGGAGCGAGGACCCCGTATCCGGTGACTGCTACGCGGTGACCTGCTCCCTGCATGGCGACGGGGTGCTGCACACCGAGGTGTGCAGTTACTTCACCTTGGAAACGACGAGGTCGTACGCCTGTCCGATGGTCGCGATGCCCTCGAGGTCGCTCTCGGGCACTTCGATGCCGAACTCCTCCTCGAGCGACATGACGAGCTCGACGAGGTCGAGGCTGTCGGCTTCGAGGTCTTCCTTGAAGCGGGCTTCCTTCGTGATCTTGGCGGCATCGACCGACAACACGTCGACTGCGCACTTCGTGAATCGTTCGAACATGTCCTGGCTCACATCAACCTCCTCGGGGTTGCGACGAGTGTAGTTCGCGACTAGTGGCCCATCCCGAGACCGCCGTCGACGGGAATGACCGCACCGGTGATGTAGGCGGCGTCGGGAGAAGCGAGGAACGACACGACCCCCGCGATTTCGTCGACCGTGGCGATGCGTTGCAGCGGCACCGCAGCGGAAAACTGCGCCAGCTTCTCCTCGCCGAGCACTCGCGTCATGTCGGTGTCGACGGGCCCCGGTGCGACGACGTTCACCGTGATCGAGCGCGATCCGAGTTCGCGGGCGAGCGATCGGGCGAGACCGACGAGTCCGGCCTTCGATGCGGCATAGTTCGCCTGCCCGGCCTGACCCGACAACCCGACGACGCTCGACACGAGAACGATCCGGCCGCGTCGCGCCCGCAGCATCTGCTGGGCTGCGCGCTTGCACACCCGATACGCGGCGGTGAGGTTTGCATCGACGACGTCCGTGAAATCACGCTCGCTCATGCGCAGCAGGAGCGTGTCACGGGTGACGCCTGCATTCGACACGAGAACCTCGACGGGTCCGAACTTCGCCTCGACCTCGGAGAACGCCCGGTCGACGTCCTCGGAATTCGTCACGTCGCAGCGCACCGCGAAGACGTCGTCGGGTGGGGGAGACGTGTGATACGTGACGGCGACGCGATCGCCCGCAGCCGCGAAGCGGCGGGCAATGGCCAGACCGATGCCGCGATTGCCGCCCGTGACGAGAACGACCCGCGACGTCCGTTCTGCGGCTCCGTTCGCCCCAGATTTGCGATCGTTGCCTTCGTCGTGTGCCGTGTCGTTCACGCCTCATCCTTTCGTTGGGTGCCGAGTCGCGGATCGTGCCAGCGCAGGACGGTGCTCGCCGCGGTCATGCCCGCACCGAAACCGACGAGCAGGACGAGATCACCGTCGTCGAGCCGCCCGGCATCGGCGGCATCGAAGAGTGCGAGCGGGATGGATGCCGATGACGTGTTGCCCGTCTCGTGCAGCACCACAGCGGTGCGGTCCATCCCGACGTCGAGCTTCTTGCACGCCGCCTCGATGATCCGCAAGTTGGCCTGATGGGGGACGACGAGCTTCAACTTGTCGGTCGTCACCCCCGCCGCAGCGAGCGACTTTTCCGCCGAGTCGACCATGATGCGTACGGCGCGGCGGAACACTTCCTTGCCGTCCATGGTGATGTAGCCACCGTGTTCGGTGTACAGCAGCGGCTCGAGACTCCCGTCGGAGTCGAAGTCCCAACCGAGCAACTGGCCCTGACCCTCGACGGCGTCGATGATCGCCGCGCCCGACCCGTCGGCGAAGAGAATCGCCGTCGACCGGTCGCTCCAATTGGTGATGCGCGACAACGTGTCGGTGCCGATGACGAGAATGCGCTTGGCTCCGATCGCGAGCAGGCCGTGCGCGGCGATCGTTGCGTACATGAAGCCGCTGCACGCAGCGTTGACGTCGAACGCTCCGCAGCGCAGCCCGAGGCCGTGCTGCACGCTCGGTGCGGTTGCCGGCACCATGCGGTCGGGGGTCGATGTCGACAAGATGAGCGCGTCGATCGTTGACGGATCGACACCCGCCATGGTGATGGCCTTGCGTCCCGCCTCGATCGACAGTGAAGCCGTGCTGCCACCCACGTGACGCCGCTTGATCCCGGTGCGCTCGGTGATCCACTCGTCGTTGGTGTCCATCATCTTCGAGAGGTCGTCGTTCGTCAGCACCTTCTCGGGGAGCGCGGTTCCCCAGCCGATGAAAACGCCGCCGACGACGTTGCGTGGTGCGGCGGCCATCAGTGCGTTCTCAGCCAGGCGATCGGCTGGCGCGCACTCACGCGTTCGCCGGCGACGGCAATGTACGCCTGCAACACGCCCGAGAACGCCGAGCGCACCTCGTGCTCGCCGACCGTGCCGATGACCTGGCCGGTGGCGATCGGCGCACCGTCGGCGAGCGGCAGCGGCGTGAACACTCCGGCCGCGGGGCTGACGACGAGTCGCTCGACGGCGAAAAGATGCTCGCCTTCGAGTGCGGTGGGCGGGGTCGGAGTCATGCTGCCGACCCACTCGATGAACTTGTCGAGTTCGTCGGGTGTGGAGACGCTGATCGTGCGCGCATCGTCGAGCGTGCGCTTCGCCATGCCGGTGAGCACGCCGCCCGGTCCGAGCTCGACGAACGACGTCACACCGAGTTCGCCCATCGTGAGGAGGCAGTGCTTCCAGCGCACCGGGCTCGACAACTGCGCCGACAAGAGCGCCGACCATTCGCTGCCGCTCGTGTGCGCGAGGGCGTCGACGTTCGACACGACCGGAGTGTCGGTGTCGCGCGGGGCGGCTGCGGCGATGGCGTCGCGCAACCTGTCGCGCGCTGCGGCCATGAACGGTGTGTGGAATGCACCTGCGACCTGCAGGGGCATGACCTTCTTCGCGCCGAGCTCTTTCGCGTGCACCGTCGCCTTCTCGACTCCCGCGGGTGAGCCGGCGATGACGACCTGTC
>Ga0164293_10003884_pt1 | contig 12782 bp, 17 predicted proteins | sample GEODES118metaG_FD_111487 | JGI IMG/M metagenome (GOLD analysis project Ga0164293, IMG submission 111487) | Eutrophic lake water microbial communities from Lake Mendota, Wisconsin, USA - GEODES118 metaG | ecosystem: Environmental > Aquatic > Freshwater > Lake | place: USA: Lake Mendota... | reverse complement strand
TGAAAGGCTGCTGCCAAAACATGTTGTTTCCAGCGCCGCCCATGTTCTGAGCAGCCATTTGCTGCTGCAACAGCCCAGGCACCTGACGTGCGGTGTCCAGAAAAGACTGGCGTGAGTTGCTTGCACCAAGCCGCCCGCCCTGTAGGCCTCCTGTCCATGCGCGATTCGCCAGCTTTAATGCTTGCTGGCGAAACGTGCGGTTATAAGCATTTCCGTTTTGCCGCGCGTTTCTTGCCGAGCGGCTTGCAACACGGTCGGCCAAAGACATAGTGCGACGTTCTTGTATTCGCCGCATCCGCTGCTGCCGGTTTCCTTTTAACACCCGGCGAGCAGCTAACTGCCCTGTTCGGCTTGCTGCGGCCGATCGAAGAGCACCTGCCAGTACCTGCCACATTTGCTATTGTCTCCTCGAAGCCCGCAACATGCTGGACATTCGCTTGTGCAGATACCTGGCGGTTGCTTCGTCCATGCAAATCGCCTCAAACATCTCGACTGGACGAGCCACTCCTCGCTTCAATTCTCCTACGGCTGCTTCGTATCCGTATCGGACAACGTCCGCTCCTCGGGCTCGGACTCGATTGGTGTTGAGGCAGAGTCCGACATATCGCTCGTAGTCGGTTTGCTCAATTTGGGTGACATCGCATCCGTAGTCGTAGGCGATTTCGGAGAACCTACGGTATTTTTTTTTAACTGCTCGATGTAATCCACGAACGACCGCAGGAGCCCCATCAGCTCCATGTGAGTCAGTCCAGTGCCGAGCGAAGAGTTGAACCGCGTCACCCCAAACACATCGCAGATTGCGTCCAGGCAGATTTCATAGGCCACTGAGTCACCCTGCTCGGCAAGAGCAGGATGCACGTCCCAGCGACACTTTTCGTGAGTCTCCAGCTTTAGCTGAAGTGCGAGCGGGTCTTCTCGCCGCAACCTGCTGCCGTCAAAAAAACGAAACAGCTTGCGGTTTGACTTTTTGAATAACCACGAAAACATTTTTACTCCCCCAAGCAAAAAGGTTACGGTGTGATTGGGTTGGGTTTGGTCGTGTAAGGACCAGGCGCGCCAGCAGGAGCCGAGTACGCGCCGTAGCTTGCATCCTCCAGAACACCTGCCCAGGCGTGTCCGCAAGGCGGGCGGTGGCATTCAAACGTGAATGACCATTCGGAGAATTTAGAACCCTCGGTAACTTCAATCGCTTGTACCGGGACAGCGCACCAGAAGTTCCGAACGTCTGAGGCTACCTCAGGCATGATGCAGAGCCGCATTGATCGGTTGGTCAGCAGGAATCCCCCGACGAGGCCTTGCGTTGTGAATCCGTTGGAGTCCAGGATGCCGCGCTTTCGGATAACGTCGATCGAGGCGGGAGTGAACGTGCTGAGCGTGAACGAAACGATGACGATTTCGCCCAGGTACTGCTTTTCGATGGGAGGCCCCTGGCCACCACCGTTCCGGTCTCCATGCACGTCAACGTAAAACGGGTGGTTCTGGTATCGAACCCCGTCCGTCGAGATTCCCAGGTCCACCAACGCGGTGTTGTATGGAGCTGCAAACGCGATCCGATGAGCTCCCGTCCGGTATGGCGTATGACAAGGGAGCGAGTAAGAGTACGGCATGGTTCATCCCCAGGTGCGATAAGACACAAAACAGGGTGGGCGACCAATAAAGACCGCCCACCCTGGTTGCGAAAGGAAGACTAGGCAGTCACGTTTTCAAATTTGAAGCAGCTTGCCGGAGCGATGATTCCGCAGAACTGGTCGTTCACGACGTGGCCGTCCATTCGGCGGTTCTTCGGGTCGTTCTGAGTCTCCACGGTCATGTCTTCGTAGAGGAAGACCATCGCAGAGCTGAAGGAAGGACCGCTGTTGGCCTTGGCCATCAGACCGCCTGGTCGGCTGACCAGGTACACCACGTTGTCCGCGCAGACGTAGCTGCGGGTCGGAGTGGAGGCACCTCGGCGGCTGGTCACCATTACGGTGTCTTCAACCACAATCGGGATGCCGTACAGCAGGGTCGGGAGCCCGAATTCGGAGTAATCCGGCAGGTCACCCTTCCAGTGCTTCAACGCGTCAGTCGAATGCTTGATCGCATCGACCATTTCCTGGCATTCACCGATCTTGCGAGCGGTGTAGGGGTTCATGACGAGCCGCATGTCGGCCTTGTTCTTCACGACACCGAGGGTGTCCTTCAGAATCAGGTCGCGGGCGTGGTTGATGCTCTTCTTGATGTCCATCCGAGCAGTGGTGCTCAAATCCCAGCGGCCGGATACGCCAGAAATCGAGGTGACGTCAACACGGTGGCCAGTGTCCCAGTTCGAGTTGGTCTCGAAGGCCAGGTGCATTTGGCGAGTCCGGCCTGTCATCGCCTGCTGAGCGTGATTGGCCGCTTCGACAGCCTTCACGTCCCAGCCGGCTTGCTCGACAGCCTTTTGGCCAAGGCGGAACGGGAAGTCATACCGCTGAGTGCGGTAGTCTGCCCAGGCCACGGTCTCCAGGCCGTCGTTGTGATTCGGTCGGTCTGCACCGTCCGGCCAAACAAATTCATCCAGGGTTCCACCAACGAGACGACCAGCCTGTTCGGCAGTCATTCGCAGGTAGTATCCAGAGTCCTTTTTGACTTCCCGATACTGAGCATACCGGGCCAAGGGGAAGTCCTTGGGGTTGCGGCTGTATTGGGTGATCAAGTAGCCAGTGGCCGCATGGTCCTTGATGTAGGTGTTCGAATTGCCTGGGAAAAAAGGTGCGCCAACGGGCATTGTTGATTTCCTCAAAAATGCGACCGCAGGAAGCGCGAACCTTCTGTAACTCAGAACCAGCGGGGAAGCGCTGATTCAACAGAGCGGTTAGCAATCGTCTGGCGTGGGGTGAGACCAAAAGGCTCGCGCCACCTGCTTGTCTTGTTTTTCAGATCCTTGAAACTAAACGGAATATTCAGTTGCCTATACAGCCAACAGATTCACTACGGAGCAACGCCCTGTTCGAGAATCACTTTCACCAGCTGGTTTGCAGCGCCAGCGCCCGCACGGGCGATGGCGGAGTATTTGTCATTGGACGAACAGGCAACTGCCTTGCCAGCAGCATCAGGCTTGAGATACTGTCCGGCCTGAACGGCAGCGCCGGCCAGAACCTCGCAGGTCTCGCCAAGACCAAAAACCCGACAGGCGTTTCCGGTCGTAGCGGCTGGCCCTAGAGAACCGCCTGGCAATACTGGATCTTGAGGTGCGTAGTCGCTGACTCCAATTGCAAGGTCGCCCGCATCGCAAACTTCGATTTCGTGGTCGTTGTTCAGCAAGATATTGACGAAAACAGAAACGGGAATGTCTTCGCTTGCTACATAAGAAGGAGCAGAGTGGCTCATGATTTAAAACTTTCAAAAACAGTGTGAGTTTCAGGTTTTGGTTGACGACTCGTTGCTATCGCCTAGCTTTTGCGTTGGCGAGCCATGCCGAGAGCAGTGTCCCAGTCGATCCAATCGCCCTGGTTCACCTTTTCGTTGAAAATATCCTGAGCAGCCTGGCACTCGGCGGCAAATCGCTCCGTGTCTTTTTCGGTCATCGGGAGCTCGCCTTGAGGGATTCGAGCACCGCCAAGCGCTTCAGCTCGAGCACCGAACTTTTCAAGCGAGGCCAGGTGCTTGTCGAAGTCCTTGTCAGTCATGGCCGAGCCGGCCGAATAAAGGCACTTTTCGAGCTCTTCGTCGCAGTCGATGATGCTGTACCGATTTGACAACGTCTCAAGCTGAGCACGACGACGAACGTCAGCAGCGTTGCGATGCTCGGCCTGCATGACGGCAGTCATCTTGTTGATGGTCTTCATTTGCTGGGCGACCGTGGTCTCCAGCTGACCGATGCGAGCTTGGTAGCGGTCAACGTTGACGTGCCGCTGAGCAGAGTAAGGCTGATTCATGTTTTCCTCGTCGTCTTCCTCGTCTCCCGGTTCGGGCAACGCTTCGTAATTTTCTTCGTCCTGACCACCAAGGCCCGGATCTCCAGCACCAGGAGCACCAAGACCGCCGGCTGCACCCGGACCTGCGGCAGGCGGAGCAGCCAATACGGAATCGCCACCACCAGCCGGAGGGGCTGCGCCGAGAGCGCCGCCCGGACCGGCCATCGGGTCTTGATTGCCGCCCATGCCCGCGCCTTGAGTCAGGAACTGAGGCATGGAGCGGATGAATTGTATTTCAGGCATCTGCTCAATTGCGGCAACAATTGCGGCAATGTCCTGGTCGCTGATGTTGTTCGGGCCCATTGTGTCCTCTTGTTGTGTTTGCGGTGGCACGCTGTCACCATAGACAGCCTTTTCCACCTGGTTATTGCCTGGAACGTGCGTATTACTGCCGCCCGGGGAGTAGGCCGGAGCGACGACTGAGTACCGCTCAACCTCGGCTTCAGTCGAGGAGTCGTACTTTGCCGGCATGGCCAGCCGAGGAGCTTTCGCGCCGAGCGCAGCAATCGGGTCAAACCACCTCTGTCCGGTGCTTCGGAGAGTATTCAGTTCGATGCTTCGGCGGGGAGCTGACTGAATGTCATTAATCCGGTCCCTGCGGTGGTATTCATCGCCAAAGATCGCAAAGACTGGTTTCTCGTGACCGATCATGCCGAGGCGATATGGACCGGCGAATCCGATAACGTCAGGGTCTTTCGCGGCGTAATGATCGGAAGTGTGCCCGAGGGTGATTGCCTGGAAGTTCTCTCGGTCCAGGATTTGTGAGTTGTTTTCCTGGAGAATCTGAATCAGGTCGTTCACGCCTACGCGTTTGACATTGCCGCTCGGTTCGACTTTGTCGTGCTCGGCAAAATGGCAATGCGCCGGGCTAAATTCGTAACGGTCGGTCGGAAACTTTTGGCTTGCAATCTGGCGAGCTCGGCTGGGCCCGCTGCTTTGGTCCCATGAATTCCAGACCATTTGATTTCGTCGGTGAAAATCCTGCACCTGCGGCATCAGCTCTCGATGAGCCCTCACCGTGAATGCATATTCGTTTTCGCCAGGTCGTGGAGTAATTTGCATTTCGTTGGCTTTTTGGCCTTGGCAAAAAAAAAGAACCGCACAAGCCTGAGCTCGCACGGTTCTGTTGTTCAGTCACCGAAAAATGTTTCAAAGAGCCTGCGGACCCTGCGGAAGCACCGTTGTTCGGTTGCATTTTTCCGCGTCGATTGGCTCGTTGCCGAAAATCGTACTAATCAATCAGCGAATGTCAACTGACACTTTCCTGGTCCGGTCGGATGACACCTTGAACAGTGTCAAATTGCCGGATTGATACTGAAGCTCCAGTGTAACTGCCCCGAAAAACCGATGCCTGGTCGCTCGCAGCTGGTGCTCAACCTCCATGAGAAGGTCTTGCCAGGCCTGATCGAGCGGGTTTGGTGGCTCACGATTTTCCGCTTCCATTACTCTTTTGCTTTCACCATTCCCGAAGCAACCAAAGCGCTTGCCCGGTCAAGGCCAGCGACATTTGCTGCGACAGCTTTTTGGTATTCAGCGACCGAATTGATCTTGAGCGAATCAAACTCGGCATCGACAGCCTTCAGGTATTTGGACCAATCAGTCGTCAGGTCTTTTCGGTTAAAGAAAACCTTTGCCCGAACGGTCTGCACCGAAATCACAGCATCAGGAAGGTCTTTGGCTTTCTTGAAGTCGATAGCCCTCAGCCCATCGGCCAGGGCCTTTGCGGTGGCTGCGTCTCGAGTCGCCATCGCTTGCTGAAATGACACGTCCTCAAGCTTTGATAGACTGGGCGAGGTGTCTGGTGGTGTTGGGACAGGATTACTTCCCCCACCGTCAACGAGAGGTATCGTTACAAGCAGCCAGACCGGCCGAGACTTGGAGGCACGAACCGATACATTGAACTTGTCTCCTGGATTACCAGGAATCAGGTATTCGCCTGGCCGAAACTGCTCAATCACCATCGGGGGAAAAGGCGTCCGCTCAGGAAAAACCTCGATGTAATCGCTGTCCTGGTTGGTAACCCGGACTTTGGCGGCGTACTTCGTTCCTGGGTAAATCCCCTCGGCAACGATAATTACACCCTGGTCCTGCTTGATCACCTCGGCAGAGGATGCCTGCTGATAGGTAACCACGGAAACAGCAACGTCAAGCTGCTCTTGACCCAGGCAGGAACTGGCAAGGAGCAGCAGGACAACAAAAATGGTTTGCGGTTTCAATGGCCACCCCCTACTTCACACAGGTGCCGTTGGCACAGTTGGCGGGGCGCTCGAGCACGCTGCGAAATCTCGGGGCCGACGTTACGGCTGGTCCTTTGGTTTGTTTTTGATCGTTGGCAAACCACGGAAGTTGTACTTGAGAAACCGTTCCGTGTTGTGATCCCAAGCCCTGTTCAGGTTGCCCTCCCAAACCTCCGGCACGGCCCACCCCGCAGCGTTTACCGAGCTGACCAAAAACAGCTTGGCTACGTGCCACAGAACCCAAAGCTGAGACGCCAGAAACAGGGCAGCGAGTGCGTACTTCCAAAACACGGCGAGCACAATTGCGCCCAGCAGATAGAGCCAGATTTTTAGACTCAAGAACCACCCCCTTTGCCGACACGGCAGCGGACGACGCTGCCCGAATCACTTTGGCCGAGGTGTTCTTCACCACTGACCGCACTCGGCCGCACTGGGCCGAGCTTTCACTGGGAATCGACAATCCCAGCACCAAAATCAACAAAACAGACAAGCATAGGTCTTTCATGATATTCCTTACACCCATTCAGGGTCAACCAAATACGACAAAATACGGTCAATAACGGGGTATCCGTTGCCGAATCGAGGGTCGAAGCCCGGTGCTCCGCGATCCTGAAGAAATCCCTCGTTCTTGAAAAATTCAAGCCACTGAACGTGTCCCTTCAAGTCTGGGAGCCCGTTTATTCGGCGTTTGTGAATAACAAGGGCCAGGAGGCCTGCCATCCATGGCGTGGCCATGCTGGTTCCACTCATCGCAACGAACCCCCCCCGGTGGCTCGCTGATATGATTTGTTCCCCTGGGCAGGCAACGTCCATTTGCTGCCCGCCAGAGCTGAAGTTTGCGATCTGCCCGTCAGACCTGGTAGCTCCGACGCAGAAACCGAGGTCATAGCGGGCCGGATAGCCAATCGTGTTACCTCGGCCAGAAAACCCGGAATTGCCGGCAGCACAGACGTCAATCGCCAGCCCTTTAGAATAGGCTTCGTTGATTACTGCCAAGTCGTCTTGGTCACCCTGGCCACCTCCAAGCGAACGGCTGGCAATGTCAGCGCCGTTCTCTGCCGCCCAAAGCAAGCCGGAGTTAATCCAGGTTGTCGAACCCGATCCGTTGTCTCCCAAGACCTTGGCGACCATCAAGGTAGCGCCAGGAGCAACACCAATACCGTCCGTTCCGAGAATCGTCCCGGCGCAATGTGTGCCATGGCCGTTTCGGTCGGTGACGTCTGTCGTGCCAGAGCCGGAGCTAGTGAAATTCCGAGCCAGAGCCGCTTTCGGGATGTTTGGATGGCTGGCAATCCCGGTGTCGCAGACGCAAACCTTCACGCCTTCGCCAGTGATCCCCTGGTCCCAGATTGGCTGGAACAACTTTTTGTCAATCGACCAGACCACCGGCGCATTTGCCGTTTGAACTACGTAATCGCTGCGAATGTCGTCAGGAATCGAGAACCAACGGTCAGACATACCACCCTCGAAAGAAGACACGGCCAGGCCGAGACCTGGCCGCGCAGTGAGACTAAGACTTCAGAACGCCGATTGCCCGCAGGAATTCAATAACAACCCGCAAGGTCTCGGGGTTTGCCAGCAACCACTTGATCAACTCGACCAAGCCGCCAGCTCGACCGGCAAAGATTCCGCTTGCTTCCAAGTCGGACTGGGTCACGACGTTGTTTCCGTCGTCTCCCCAGATTTCCTTCACCAGGTCAATGAACTCCTTGATGTTGGCCAGCAAGTCATTCAGCAATTGCGGATTCGCCAGAACCACCTGAGCCGCAATCAAGATCAATTTCCAGAACACTGATCACCAACCTTTCTTGGTAGAACCTCGTTCGCCTTCACGTCCGCAGACGCCTCAAAACGGTCGATATTCTAAAGGCTATCGCAGCTAAAGCAAATCGACTACGAAGCAAAAAGGTGGCCTTTGAGCTGATCGACTCGCAAATTCCGGTTCACAATCGTCGATTCGGTCGTCTCTTGCATTTCAAGCAAGCCTGCATCCAACTGGGCGGTCAAGGTAAACACGTCCTTTCCAGCCGACAGAAAGTCAAGCGCCACCTGGCACTCCTGGAGCAGACGTTGCCGCTCCTCAGCGTGACTGCCGAGCCTGCGGCCCATCAGCATCGCCATCGCCAGCGTACAGACAATCCGCTTGGCGTATTCCAGGCTCTCGGCCGTCAGGTTGTTCAAGTCTTCGTGTCGGTATCGACCACCAAATTGCACGGCAGCCAGAAACCGACCTTTCGCATCAGAAATTGCGGTGGTCACATTCGGATGAATTGCGGCATCCGCCCGGCTGATTGGAGCAGCCCGCTCATCGACCGCCAAACGGGCAATCGAGTCAGGGTCAAAACGAGACATCAAATCAGCCCCGCTGATGTTGAATCCGGTAACGGGCGTGACCTGGGAACCGACGATTGTCGTCATTATGGCACCGTGATCGAGGTTGGGTTGGTGAAGTTGTATCCGGCAAGCTGCGTCCAGACGTAGTAGTTTCCTGCGTCGAGCATGAACGTAACCTGGCCAAACGAATTGGTGGACAGAGTCCCCGCCACGACATTTGTTCCGGCAGAATCGGTCGTGACCCACACCTCAACGCCATCAAGCGGGGACGCGCCGTTAGTGATCGTGATCGTTTTGGCGATTGCTCCGGAGCCGCCAGCGCCTAGCAGGCTATTGGCATCGACCAGGCCCGGGGAGGTGAATGTTAGTTGGTCTGTTTTTGCTTTCACGGACTGGGCCAGCCATCCGAACGTACCATTAGAATTTTGACCAGCTGTCGCTTCAGACCATACGCTGTCGGCCGACCTGCCGGCGATTACCGCGACAGCGACATCCCAATTATTATCATCAGTCTCAATGCTGCCTGCTATTTCAGCTGAAATGACACTGGCAAAATTCACGAACTGAGAGAAAAAGGCATCGTAGGTATCTGAGTTTACGACCTGAAACCTTGAGGGGGGCATCGCGTGATTTGAATTGCCGCTACTGATTGTTAGTAGCCCAATCGAACCGGTGTTTCCCGTGGATAAGGCAATTGTATAGTGTCCGTTGTGCGAATGCGTGGCGGTAGCAGGCGATGCGAGCGTCGATGTCGTGCCGCCTGCGGTAATCCGAAAGTCACCAATGACCGCACTCGTGACAGCCAGCCCGCCCGAATCCAAAACCGGACCAACAATCACGGTAGCCACCGTCGCAATTTTCAAAACTTGCATTTTTACGCTCCTGCACAAATAAGTCGGCGACGACGCGATCCGCCGGTCAGTGTTCCGCTTGCGGACAAACTAGTCAAGTCGAGCGTCTCTGAAACTGTTCCTGTCAGTCCTTGGGCAAGCGAGCCGGAACCCGCAAGACCAGCACCCCCAAGCGTTCTGTTGACGGTTCCGCCCGCGCCTGCTGTCAAAATGCCGCCGCTAATAATCGTTGCAGTTGCCAGCGCTCGATTAAGCTGAGCGCTTAGACCCGGCGAGATCGCAGCGGAGCTGCTGAGAGTTGCGGCAGAAAGCGATCCTAACCCGTTACCTGATATGCCAGGTGCCAGAATTCCGCTTGAGATTACAGTGTCATTTGTTAGCGTCTTGACAACTTGGCCACTTGGACCCGAGGCGAGCGATCCAGACGATGCAAGGGTCGCCGCTCCGAGCGTCTTAATGACCGAGCCGCTTAACCCAGACGCAAGCGATCCCGTGGCGGATAGCGTTGCAATTCCGAGGGTTTTGGAAACAGCGCCTGTTTCGCCCAAAGAAGGACGAACATAATACGATGTTCCATCGGGACGAAAGTAAAAACTGGTGCCGTCAGGGCGAATGTAAACATTCGACGGTCGAACGATGCCAGTTGCCGCTGCGGTCAATCCGCCAAGCGTCTGCGAAAGCTGTGCGCCTCCAGTGCTTGATTGATTAAAAAGCAGCAGAAGGCTCATCGGTCAACTTTCTACAGGTGTCGCAACTGACTCAGCGTCGTCTCAGTCGTCTCGATTTCGGTCGCCATTTGCTCGGCACGTTCCAGGTCGCCCAACTGCTCCGCACTCGTTTTCAATTGGCTCAGATTGGCAATTCGCCGTTCCAGAATGGCGATAATTTGAGTCACTGTCATTAAATCACCATTTGGCGAAGGTGGATGGTGGACGTATTAAGAACCATGTGGATGTAGTCGATTTCGGTCGCCCCGTCCTTGTAGGTAACGTCGAAAGCTGTGTCACCAACAATAGCCGCTCCTTGCGGGTAAAGCATTGTGCTCCAACCGTCCATCGAGGACTGAGCTAAGTCAAACCGGAACCAACGACCAGTCGCTTCTTTTGCGACGTAAATTGCGTCTTTGCTGTACACATATTTTGTCCCGGTCGAAAACGTCTCCACTGCCGGTGAGTAAGTAAGTGATGCCCAAGTGTTGGCGGCAATGTCGTAGCGGTCGAGTGCTGCCGAACCACCACCACGGAAAGAAAAAATGTAGCGACCGTTTAGAATCGCGTTCTCATTCTTCCAATCGGAAGCACTGACGCTGTGAACCCAGTGTCCCGACATTCCTGCGCCAGGGGCACCAGCCCGAGCCAAGCCGGGAGACAGAGTTGTCCAAGAGTTGCCGCTGATTGAATATCGGTAGAGCGTGACCGCACCATTGCCCATGAGGTAAATGAAGTCGTCATTTCCCTCTAAGCTGTATTGACTGGTCGCGTCCGGTGTCACGGTCCATGCACTGCCGACTGTAATCACGGTGCCAGTATTCGAGGCAACGGTACGAATTTGCCCCGCGCCGGTGCCTGCCGTGATGCGAATTTGACAATTTGCCCACTGGTTGGTCGCCCAGGCTTTGGCCGAATTGGTCAGCGTCGTACTGGCACCTGCCGTTGCCGTTCCAGTGGCGAAGGACTTGAACCCAGCGTCAATCCAAGCAGGAGTTGACAACAGTTTTCCATCTGTCGCCAGTGATGCTGGCATACCGGTTTGGGACAACGTGGTCCAAGTGTTCGTGGCGTAACAGTATTTGCGGAAAGAACCAGCCGAGATTGATGCCGCCCCAGTTACAAAGAACACCGGTGTCTTGAGACGAAACTGCGAGGTTGCATCAAATGCCACCGCTTCTGCGTCAGTAAACGTAATGACAGAGTTTAACCCGATGGTATTCGAGGCAATCGTCTTGAGTTTGCCCGCATTGGTGCCGCCGACAAAATACACCGAGTAGCCTCGCAAGTCGCGGGCGAGCGTTTGATTGGTCGTGATTGAGGTCGTGGTCCCGGCAGTCGCCGTGAGAAACGATGCGCCAACAGTCGTTCCAGTGGAGAACGAAACGGCAACTCCACACGCACCACCACCGAATGTTCCCGAAAGGGCAGGAGAGGGCAAATTCACCCAACCATCTTCGTTGGGATTGTAAAGCAGCGCGCCAGTGTTGCCGGAAATTAGCAACTGTTGCTGCCGGTAATGCCGCGACGACACGATGAATTGACCTGCTGCCGGCGACAGCGGTGCAGGTGCCACCATTTCCCAGCGTTTCAGGTCCAGAATCTTGCGGTTGCCGTTTGTAGTTGCCATTGCGTCCTCTTAGGTCACGGAAATGTTTCGTCGAAGATTGTCGGCTTGCAAGTGCATCAAAGCCGGAATTTGGTCGTTGCTCGCAAACCCGCCCATCTGCGTTTGGTTGGTCAAGCTAGTTAGGGTCGTCACAGTTCCAAGTGTTTGACCCGCGTTCAGCGAGACAGTCGCCTGCAAGTTGGCGGCAGTCGGGTTTTCGGCCAGCATCCTTGTTCGGCCAGTTACATCGACCGTCGCCAACCCGATGCTTCGCGTCAGCGATTGCACTGCTTGACGCAATGCCTCAATCGCCTCCATCAATTCGCCCACACCTTGCACGGGCAAACCGTTGACGGTCGATACGTCGCCATCGTTGATGCCGTTGGCACCATGAATCAGCTTGATTCGCTGAAACTGTGCGCCGCCGATTTCATCCGTAGCGATGACTTCTGAAGCACCGGGAAGCGTGACATTATCGGCCATGACTAGGCATTTCCATCGGTAAGGGTGAAGGTGTTCACGGTAAAACTTTGCCCAGCAGTGAACGAAGTCGAGCTGACTTCCATATCACCTCCGCCACCCGTGGCCGTCACCGTGCCCTGCAAAAAGCAGGTAGTTCCGTCCTTGGTGGCTTGGGAGTTATAGACTCGAAAATGGGCAGCGGTCCCGGTGTTGTCGGCACTCAGGTCTTGCCAAGTGCCGTTGATCGCCTTACTGCCGCTCGATGCCGCCGCCATCCAGTCAGACGGCAGGTTAATTGTCGCTAGAATCGTTCCGCTGCTGGCCGCTGCGCAGTTTGCCGGGGCCGAACCCGAACGAATCTCCAGCGAGCAGCTTGTGCCGTTGGTCGATTCGATGGTGTCGAGCCGAGCGTTACGGGTTGCGACGTTGAATTGGATTGCCATCTTTTTACCTGTTTGATTTCTTGTTGGTTGAAATTAAACCTAATTCGGCACGGCAGAATCCAAGCTGCCGTCTGCCTTGAAGGTCAACGTGTACGGGGGCAGCAGGTCCGATTCGGTAATCAGTTCCGGCTTGCCCATCAGTTGTGCGGCTTGAATCAGCATTTGCACCCGCAGGTAAGCGAGCATGAAAAAGGCTTGTGCCTT
>Ga0164293_10003881_pt1 | contig 12784 bp, 10 predicted proteins | sample GEODES118metaG_FD_111487 | JGI IMG/M metagenome (GOLD analysis project Ga0164293, IMG submission 111487) | Eutrophic lake water microbial communities from Lake Mendota, Wisconsin, USA - GEODES118 metaG | ecosystem: Environmental > Aquatic > Freshwater > Lake | place: USA: Lake Mendota... | reverse complement strand
GCTGCCATCGCCCTGCCCAAGCGCCGCACCCGCCCTCTGCACCCCTGGGTGCAGGCCTGGGACGACTGCTACCGCTTCGACACCCACTTCGAGAGCGACGCGCAGCGCCGCGTCGCCATCGCGTCGTACTACGGCCTTTGCTCCTTCCTCGACCACCATGTCGGGATGCTGCTGGGCGCGCTCGAGTCCTCAGGCCTGGCCGGGCGCACGCGCGTGCTGTTCCTGTCGGACCACGGGGACAACCTCGGCGCGCGTTCGCTCTGGGGCAAGTCGACGATGTACGAGGAGTCGGCCGCGGTGCCGATGATGCTGGCCGGCCCCGACCTGCCCGCCGGCCGGCGCGTGCGCACGCCGGTGTCGCACGTGGACCTGTACCCGACGGTGCTGCAGGCCGTGGGCGTGCCGCCCCCCGGGGACGAGCCGCCGCGGCCCGGATGCTCGCTGCTGGAGCTGGCCACACCGGCCCCGGGTGACGAGTCGCGCTGGGTCTTCAGCGAGTACCACGCCGCGGGCTCGGTCAGCGCGGCCTACATGCTGCGCCAGGGGCGTCACAAGTACATCCACTACACCGGCCACGCGCCCGAGCTGTTCGACCTCGAGGCCGACCCCGAAGAGATGGACGACCTGGCGAGCCGGCCCGACGTGCAGCCCCTGCTTGAGCACTTCGACCGCCTGCTGCGCACGGTATGCGACCCGCAGGCCACCGACGCGCGCGCAAAGCACGATCAGGCCGCGTTGATCCGCCAGCACGGCGGCGCGCAGGCCATCCTCGCGCGTGGTGGCAGCAGCTACACCCCGATCCCGGGCGAAGAGGTGCGCCTGATGAGCGCCTGAAAGCTCTGGCCTCAACCGCGGGGCCGCCGCACCCCCCAGCCCACGGGTGGGCGGCGGTTGCCGGGGTGAGCCGGGTCGGGCCCCCAGATGGCCTGGTAGGTGTCGATGCAGCGCCCGGCGCGTTGCCAGCGCGCGAAGGCGGCGCCCAGCAGCGCCCACCACAGGGCCAGCACGAGCGGCATCCAGCGCGGTGCGTCGGCGGTGACCAGACCCAGCCCGATGCAGGCCACGGCGCCGCCCAGCGCCGCCCACCCCAGGCCCTTGTGCAGGCGCTCGAAGCGCACCCGCCGCGGCGTCATGTCGTAGTGGTCGCCGCGCAGCTCGGCCGCCGTCGGGCCGCCTTTGCTGCCCCGGGCCTGGCCGGCAGCCACCTGTAACCAGGCGGCAGCGGCGAGCAGCCAGCCCAGCCAGGCGTGCGCCATGGCCGCCGGAGGGCGGCCTGGCGCGTCCTGGCGCACGAGCACGAGCGCCAGCGCCAGTGTCATGAGCGCGACGCCCGACCACTGCAGCAGCCGGTGTGCGTGCCACCAGGGCTTGGCATCCAGCACCCGCGGCCAGTCCTGCCCGGGCAGCACCTTGAAGAAGCGGGCCGCCAGAGCGCCCAGGGGCAGCAGCACCCCCCAGGCCAGGACCATCAGCCGCGCGTGCCAGGCCATCGCAGCCTCGATGTCGTGGGTGGAGGCTCCGCTGAGCGGAGTGGCGAGCCATTCCAGCATGGGCACGGCGCAGTTGAGGCGGGCGAGCTTGGCCGAGGGCTCAGCGCCTGGGAAGCCCGCGCGTGCGCAGGCGGATGCGGTACAGGGAGGACGAGGCGCAGATGAAGAGCTCGTCGCCCGCAGGCCCGCCGAAGGTCAGGTTTCCGACCTTCTCGGGCACCGGTATGCGCGCCAGCCGGGTGCCGTCGGGGTGGTAGATCTGGACGCTGTCCCCGCTGCTGGTGTAGACGAAGCCGTGCATGTCGACACGCATGCCGTCGGCCAAGCCGGGCTCGATGACGGCGAAGACGCGTGGTCGCACCAGGTCCTGCCCGTCGACGACGTCGAAGGCCACGATGTGGTGGTTTCCGCCCCCATCGTCGCGCAGTGCCGCCGAAGTGTCGGAGATGTACAGCACCGACTCGTCGGGCGAGAAGGCCAGGCCGTTGGGCTCCTCGACGAAGTCGCTGACGATGCGCAGGGCGCCGCTGCGCGGGTCGAGGCGGAAGACGTAGCAGTCGCCGAGCTCGCTGTCGGCCTGGTGTCCTTCGCGGTCGGAGGCGATGCCGTACGGAGGGTCGGTGAACCAGATCGTGCCGTCGGACTTGACGACGATGTCGTTGGGCGAATTCAGGCGCCGACCCTGGTAGCGGTCGACGACGATCTCGTCGGGGAGCGCCTGCGGCCCTGGGCCGAAGCGGGTGCGCACGACCGCGCGCAGCCCGTGCGAGCAATGCAGCAGCGCGCCATCGGGCTCGCGCGTGTGGCCGTTCGTGAACTCCACGCCCTGGCGCCAGACCGACATCCCGTGCTGAGGGTGCCAGCGTAACATGCGGTCGTTCGGGATGTCGCTCCACAGCACGCTGCCGTCCTCGCTCATCCACACCGGGCCCTCGCTCCAGATGGCGCCGGTGCACAGCTGCTGCAGCGCGCCGGCGCCGACGGCCACGGGCGCGAATCGGGGGTCGAAGACTTCGATGTCCATGCGTGTTCCTCGAGAGCGGCAGCCTGGCAGGCACTCCGCCGCTGCGGCGTCGGCGCGGCTTTTACCATGTCCGACCCGCCTCGCGTCGCGCGCGCCGGGCCGATACTGCGGCGCATGTCCCGCCCGCTCCTCGTCGGCTGCGCCGCCGGCTTCTCCGGCGACCGCACCGACGCCGCCCGCCCGGTGGTTGACACGCTGCTCGCGCGCGGCGGACCGGCCTGCCTGGTCTTCGAGACGCTGGCCGAGCGCACGCTCGCGCTGGCGCAGCTGGCGCGCGAGGCGAACCCGCAGGCGGGCTACGAGCCGCTGCTCGACGAGATGCTGGCCCCGGTGCTGGCCGACTGCCTGGCGCGCGGTATCCGCATCGTCGGCAACTTCGGCGCCGCGAACCCGCGCGGGGCCGCGCGGCGGGTGCTCGCGCTGGCCGGCGAGCTGGGCGCGCGCCGCCCGCGCGTGGCCGTGGTCGAGGGCGACGACCTGTCGGCGCCCGGCCATCGCGCGCTGCTGCTGCAGGCCCTGCGCGAGGCCGGCACCCCGCTGGACCCGGACGGTGACGACGCCGCGGCACAGGCAGTGGGTGCCGGTGCCGCCGGCGGCGACATCGCCAGCGCGAACGCCTACCTCGGCGCCGAGGGCATCGCGCAGGCGCTGCGCGCAGGTGCCGACGTCGTCGTCACCGGCCGCGTGGCCGATCCCTCGCTGACGGTTGGCCCGGCGCTGGCGCACTTCGGCTGGGCGGCCGACGACTGGGACCGCCTGGCCCGCGCGACGATGGCCGGCCACCTGCTGGAGTGTGGCGCCCAGGTCAGCGGCGGCTACTACGCCGACCCCGGCTTCAAGGACGTGCCCGACCTCGCCCACGTGGGCTTCCCGATCGCCGAGATCGACGCCGACGGCGGATGCGTGGTCTTCAAGGCCGACGGCACCGGCGGCTGCGTCGACGAGCACACCGTCAAGGAGCAATTGCTGTACGAGCTGCACGACCCCGCGGCCTACCTCACGCCCGATGTCGTGGCCGACATCAGCACGGCCGCGGTCGAGCAGGTCGGCCCCGACCGCGTGCGCCTGGCCGGCGTGCGCGGCCATCCGCGGCCGGCCAGGCTGAAGGCCCTGGTCTTCCGCCGCACCGGCTGGCTGGCCGAGGGCGAGATCTCCTATGCCGGCCCGGGTGCCGAGGCGCGGGCCCGGCTGGCGGCGCAGGTGCTGCGCGAGCGCTGGGGTGAGGGCGGGCCGCTGCGCCTGGACCTGCTGGGCGTGTGCAGCGTCTTCGGCGACGACGCCGGGCGCGCCCTGGCCGCGAGCCCCGTGGGCGACGCGCGCGACGTGCGCCTGCGCGCTGCGACGCGCCAGCCCACCCGCGCCGCCGCCGAGCGCCTGGCGCGAGAGGTCACGGCGCTTTACACCTGCGGCCCGGCAGGCGGCGGCGGAGTGCGCACCGCGCTGCGCGAGCGCCTGGGCTCGCTGGCCTGCCTGGTGCCGCGCGAGCGCGTGCCCACGCGGGTGGAGATCGTGTCGTGAGTCTGGACGAGCCGGGCACGGTCCCACTGCGCTGGGCGGCCCATGGCCGCACCGGCGACAAGGGCAACCGCTCGAACATCAGCGTCATCGCCTGGCACCCGGCGCTGTATCCGCTGCTGCTCGAGCAGGTGACCGAGGACGCGGTGGCCCGGCTGTTCGCCGCGCGCCGGCCGGCCCGCGTCGCGCGCCATGCGCTGCCGACCCTGCATGCGCTGAACTTCGTCCTTGACGAGGTGCTCGACGGCGGGGTCAACGACGCGCTCAACCTCGACAGCCACGGCAAGACGCTGTCCTTCCACCTGATGACGCTGCCGCTGCAGGTGCCGGCTGCGCTGCGGCGCTGCCTGAAAATCCCCGCCCTTCCCGCTGAGGCGCCGTCCGGCTGACACTTCAGGCCCGCAGCGCACCCGGCCCAGGCCGGCGCGCACGGGCGGACGCCCTTGCGGTCCCGCCCGTCCCCTCGATTTCCCGTCGACCCACCAGGAGACCCCCGCATGACCACCCTCCGCCGCCGCCAGGCCCTGATCGGCACCGCGCTGCTGTGCAGCACCGCCGCCGCCTTCGCCCAGGCCTACCCCAACAAGCCCATCCGCGCCGTCGTGCCGTTTGCCGCCGGCAGCGCCACCGACCAGATCGGCCGCGCCTTCGCCGAGAAGATGTCGCAGGCGCTGGGGCAGCAGGTCGTCGTCGACAACAAGCCCGGCGCCAGCGGCATGCTCGGCGCCGACATCGTCGCCAAGGCGCCGGCCGACGGCTACACCCTCCTGATCGGGACCAACAGCACGAACGCGGCGCTGAAGTTCCTGATGAAGAAGCTGCCCTACGACCAGGACACGGCCTTCGCGCCGGTGGCCTACATCGGCTCGGTGCCGCTGATGGTGACGGTGAACACCAACGTGCCGGCGAAGACGCTCAAGGAGTTCGTCGACCTGGCCAAGGCCAAGCCCGGAGAGGTCAGCTTCGCCTACGCGAGCACCTCGCAGCAGGTGTCGTCGGAGATGTTGTCCAGCATGGCCGGCATCCGCATGAACGCCATCCCCTACAAGAGCGGCCCGGCGGCGATGACCGACCTGATCGGCGGCCAGGTGAACATGTTCACCGCCGACTTCGCCGTGACCGTGCCGCAGCACAAGGCGGGCAAGATCCGCGGCCTGGCAGTGACGTCGAGCAAGCGCGTGCCCGTGGTGCCCGACCTGCCCACGGTGAACGAGGCGCTGGGCCTGAAGGACTACGAGCTCATCGCCTACTTCGCCGTCTTCGCCCCGGCCGGCACGCCGCGCGACGTGGTCATGCGCCTGAACCAGGCCGTCAACGCCGCGGCCAACAGCAAGGACGTGCAGGAGAAGTTCGCCGCCACCGGCTTCAGCGTCGAGCCCGGCACGCCCGAGGACCTGGCGCAACGCAATGCGCGCGAGACCGCGAAGTGGGAGAAAGCGATCCGCGACGCGAAGATCGAGCCGCAGTGACGCTGCGCGCCTGAGCGCCGGGGGTGGGTACGGGCGGGCCGCCGGCTCGCGCCAGTCCGTGCCCGGCCCGCTCACCCCCCACGCGCCGCCCCTTCGAGGCGCCATGACCCACACCCACGCCCCCGCTGAAGATGCCGACGCCGACGCCGCCGGCGGCGGCAAGGACGCGGACAGATCCTTCCTGCCGCCGCAGCCCATCAGCCTGGAGGTGCTGCGTGAGAAGTACCTCAAGGGCGACGAGCGCAGCGTCGAGGCGCTCTTCGACCGCGTCGCGCGTGCGCTCGCCAGCGTCGAGGCGCCGGACCGGCGTGCCGAGTTCGAGACCCTGTTCCGGCGCAACCTGCAGGCCGGCGCCATCGGCGCCGGCCGCATCATGAGCGCCGCTGGCACCGGGCTGAAGGCGACCCTGATCAACTGCTTCGTCCAGCCCGTGGGCGACTGCATCCAGGGCCGGGACGACGAGGGCCAGCCTGGTATCTACGAGGCCCTGCGCGAGGCCGCCGAGACCCTGCGGCGCGGCGGCGGCGTGGGCTACGACTTCTCGCGCATCCGCCCGCGCGGTGCGCTCGTGCGCGGCACCGGGTCGGTGGCCTCCGGGCCGTGCAGCTACGTCAACGTCTTCGACCAGTCCTGCGCCACGGTGGAGAGCGCCGGCGCACGCCGGGGCGCGCAGATGGGGGTGCTGCGCATCGACCACCCCGACGTGGCCGAGTTCATCGGCGCCAAGCGCACCCCCGGGCGCTGGAACAATTTCAACGTCTCGGTGGGCGTGCCCGACGCCTTCGTCGAGGCCGTGCTCGCCGACGGGCCGTGGGAGCTGGTGCACCGCGCCGAGCCCGGCCCCGACCTGCAGCGCGAGGGCGCGCGCCGCCGCGCCGACGGGCTGTGGGTCTACCGGACGCTGCCCGCGCGCGAACTCTGGGATCTGGTCATGCGCTCGGCCTACGACTATGCCGAGCCGGGCATCCTGTTCCTGGACCGCATCCGCGAGGACAACAACCTGCGCGCGATCGAGTCCATCAGTGCCACCAACCCCTGCGGCGAGCAGCCGCTGCCGCCCTACGGCTGCTGCGACCTCGGGCCGGTGATCCTGCCGCGCTTCGTGCGCCACCCCTTCGGCCACGGCGGCGCGCCGGCCTTCGACTTCGACGCCTTCGGCGCGGCCGTGGCGCTGCAGGTGCGCGCGCTGGACAACGTGCTCGAGCTCACCCACTGGCCGCTGCCGCAGCAGCAGGCCCAGGCGCAGGCCAAGCGCCGCATCGGCGTGGGCTTCACCGGCCTGGGCGACGCTTTGATCATGCTCGACCTGCGCTACGACGCGCCCGAGGGGCGCGAGATGGCGCGGCGCATCGCCGAGCGGCTGCGTGACGCGGCCTACGCCGCCTCGGTCGATCTCGCGCGCGAGAAGGGCGCCTTCCCCCTGTTCGACGCGAAGAGCTACCTGGCCGAAGGCACCTTCGCGAGCCGCCTGCCGCGCGCGCTGAAGGCGCGCATCCGCCGCCACGGCATCCGCAACAGCCACCTGCTGTCGATCGCGCCCACGGGCACCGTGAGCCTGGCCTTTGCCGACAACGCCTCCAACGGCATCGAGCCGGCCTTCGCCTGGACCTATGTGCGACGCAAGCGCGAAGCCGACGGCCGCCGCACCGGGCACGAGGTGCAGGACCACGCCTGGCGCCTGTACCGCGCCCTGGGCGGCGACACGCAGCACCTGCCGCCGGCCTTCGTCGGCGCGCTCGAGATGAGCGCGCAGGACCACGTGGCGATGATGGAGGCGGTGCAGCCCTTCGTCGACACCGCGATCTCGAAGACCGTCAACGTGCCGGCCGACTGCCCCTACGAGGACTTAAAGGACCTGTACCTGCAGGCCTGGCGCGCGCGCCTGAAGGGCCTGGCGACCTACCGGCCGAACGACATCCTGGGCGCGGTGCTGGAGACCATGCCGCAGGTGGGCGTCGGTCCGGCCGCCGTCGATGCGCCGCCGGCGGGCGAGGCAACGGCGGCGGCACCGCCCGCCGCGCCGCTGGACACGTCAGCCGGCCCCGCCGCGCCCGACCCCATGCGCGCCGTCATCGAGAGCCGCCCCAAGGGCGCGCTGGACGCGGTCGTCGAGAAGATCGAGTACTGGACGCGCGAGGGACACAAGACGCTGTACCTGGTCGTCTCCTTCCTGCCGGTGGCGCGGGCCGACGGCGCGGGCACGGTGGAGCGGGCGATCGAGTTCTTCATGCCCGTGGGCCAGAGCGGCGAGTCGCAGCAGTGGATCACCGCCAGCATGCGCCTGCTGTCGCTGGCCGCGCGCGGCGGCTTCCTCGAGCGCGCGCTGGCCGACATGCGCAAGGTCGCCTGGGACCGCGGCCCGGTGCGCCACGGGCACCGGGTGCGCGACGACGGCACCCGGGTGCCGCTGTGGCACGACTCCGAGGTCTCGGCCATCGCCTACGCGCTGCAGGCCATCCTGGCACGACGCGCCGGGCGGCCTCAGCCCGAAGCCGCCGACAGCGCGGACACCGCGCCCGCCCCCACGCCGATCCCCGGCCGCAAGTGCCCCGACTGCGGCGCGCACGCGATGATCCGCCGCGCCGGCTGCGACCACTGCACCGCGTGCGGCTTCGTCGGCGCCTGCGGCTGAGGGTAAGCAGGCCGGGTGCGATGCCTGAGGCCACAATGCCCGCGTGGACATGACGCCCGTGATCGGCCTGCCGGCCATCGTCCTGGCGCCGTCCGGCCGGAGGTGAACTTGCGCAGGCACCTGCGGCGCGCCTTGCTCGCGGCGTGGCTGGGCGCCGCCGCAGGGGCCTGGGCGCAGGCCCTGCCCTCCTTCGCCGAGCTCGAGGCCGCGGGCGCGCGCGTCGGCGAGATCCGGATCTCGCCGCGCAACATCTTCGACACCGCGGACCCGGCGGAGGACCGCGCGCTGTTCCGCCTGGCCAATGCGCTGCACGTCGGGACCCGGCCCGAGGTGATCCGCCGCGCCCTGCTGTTCGCCAGCGGCGAGCCGGTGTCGGCGCGCGTGATCGAGGAGACCGAGCGCCTGCTGCGCGCCAACCGCTACCTGTACGATGTGCAGATCCGGCCGTTGGCGGTGCGTGACGGTGTTGTCGACATCGAGGTGCTCACACGCGACACGTGGTCGCTTGAACCCGGGCTGAGCCTCGGGCGTGCCGGGGGCGCGAACCAGGGCTCGTTGCGCCTGCGCGAATACCACCTGCTCGGCACCGGCGTCTCGGTCGGCCTGACGCGGCGCCGCACCGTCGACCGTCTTGCCACCGAGTACGGCCTCGAGGCCGACCGCCTTTTCGGCACCTGGGCCTCGGTGGCGCTGGCCTATGCCGAGCGCAGTGACGGCCGCCACCATCTCATCGAGCTGGTGCGGCCCTTCCACGAGCTCGACGCGCGCTGGGCCGCCGGCGCCTCCTGGCGCGAGGACAACCACGTCGATGCCATCTACAGCGGTGGTCAGGTGCAGGGGCGCCACCGGCATCGCGAACGCCGGGGGGAGGTCTACGCCGGCTGGTCGGCGGGTCTCGTGGACGGCTGGGTCCGGCGCTGGTCGGTGGGTCTGGCGCTGGCCGAGGATGCCTACGCCGTCGAACCCGGCCTGGCCGCCCCACCGCAGCTGCCGGGCAACCAGAAGCTCATCGTCCCCTTCGTGCGCCACGAGCTGCTGGAGGACCGCTACGAGCGCCAGGTCAACCGCAACCTGGTCGGCCGTCCCGAGTTCTTCGCCCTGGGGCTGGGCGCGCGCGTGCAGCTCGGTCGCGCCTGGCCTGGAGCAGGATCGACGCGCGCGGCCTGGCTGTACGCGGGTCAGGTCGGCCGCGGCTTCTCGCCGCCCGGCGGCCGCACGCTGACGGCCCTGGCGCGGGTCGACGGCGAGCTCAGCGACGGCGCCCCGCGGCGCCAGCAGGCCGGCGCCGTGCTGCGCTACTACCAGCCCCAGGGCCCGCACCGGCTGTTCTATGCCGCGCTGTCGGCCGACGTCCTGCTGCGGCCCGACCCCACGGTGCAGCTGGACCTGGGCGGCGACAACGGCCTGCGCGGCTACCCGCTGCGCTACCGGTCCGGGACGCGCCGCGCGCTGCTGAGTGTGGAGCAGCGCTTCTACACCGACCTGTACCTGTGGCAGCTGTTCCGCATCGGCGGCGCCGTCTTCGCCGACGCGGGCCGCGCCTGGGGCGGCGCGTCGGCCACGGGCGCGGGCTGGCTCGGCAACGCCGGTGCGGGCGCCCGCATCGTCAGCGTCCGTTCGGCCTTCGGCAGCGTGCTGCACGTCGACCTGGCCATGCCCGTGGGGGCCCCGCCGGACGCGCGCGCCTGGCAGTTCCTCGTCAGCACGAAGACGAGCTTCTGACCACCCCCAAGGACCAGGCGTCTTCTGGAGGCTCTACGCGGTCAGGCCCTGCCCGCCTTGTCCGCCGAGCCTTCCAGCCCGGCCAGCAGCGCCCGGTTCGAGCCCGGGATGACCATCTGGAAGCGCTGGTCGACGAAGGTGTAGTCGTAGTAGCCCAGGCGCGCCAGCGGCTGGATCTTCAGGATGTCGACCAGCCCCTCGGGCGTGAGCGCGGCGTCGTCGATGTGCACCGCCACGACGCGGCCGAAGACGACGTCGGCCGTCCCCATGGGCGGCGTGCCGGGGAAGCGCAGCGTGTTCAGGTAGACGCACTCGAACTGGATCGGCGAGCCGGCCACCCGCGGCGGGCGCACCTTGCGCGAGGGCAGCTTGCCCAGACCGGCGAGCTCGAACTCGTCGGTGCCGGGCGGCACCTCCTGCCCGGTGAGATTGACCGCCTCGCGCAGCGCGTAGGTGGCCAGGTTCCAGACGAACTCGCCCGTGTCCTCGGCATTGCGCACCGAGTCCTTGCGCCGGCCGTCGGTGGTCTGGTTGGCCGAGAACATCACGATCGGCGGGTTGAAGGTGACGTTCTGGAACTGGCTGTAGGGCGCGAGGTTGGCGCGGCCGTCGCGGTCCAGCGTCGAGATCCAGCCGATGGGCCGCGGCACGACGCAGGACTTGAAGGGGTCGTGCGGCAGGCCGTGGGGGGTGATGCCGGGTTCGTAATACATGGTCAGAGGTCTTCCTGGTAGCGCTGGCGCATCTGTTCCTGGGTCTCGTCGCCGCCACCGGCCACTCCGGTCTGGTCGGCGATCATGCGGCCCATGCTCGGCAGCACCGAGCGCTCGACCCGGGCGCCTGGCTCCCACAGGCGCGAGCGCATGAAGGCCTTGGCGCAGTGCAGGTAGGCCTGCTCGACGCGCACGCGGACCACCACCGGCGCGCGCCTCTGCCCGGTGCGAGAGGCCGCGAGGGCGGCCACCGCCTCGCCGGTGAGCAGTTCGGCCGCGCCGTTGACGCGCAGCGTCTCGTCCACGCCCGGGATCATGAACAGCAGCCCGAGCCGGCCGGTGCGCGCGACGTTGTCCAGCGTGTCGAGGCGGTGGTTGCCCGGCGCGTCGGGGATCAGCAGCGTGCGCGCGTCGGGCGCCTTGACGAAGCCGGGTTCGCCGCCGCGGGGCGAGGCGTCCAGGCGCAGGCCGGGGTCGGCGCTGGCGAGCACGACGAAGGGCGAGAGTTCGATGAAGCGCAGGCAGTGCGGGTCGAGGTGGTCGAGCTCCTTGCGCAGCGCGCGTTCCTTGGCCGCCGGGTACAGGCCGCGCAGCGACTGCGGCGAGTTGACGTCTTCCACTCTTGCAGGGTTCGTGCTCATCGGGTGTCGTGGGCTGGGATCGGGGCTGCAGGGGCCGGTGGGACGCCGGGCCTACAGGTAGAACTCCACCGCGGGCAGCGGCTCGTCGGCGTGCAGCAGGTCCACGCGCTTGAGGCGGATGCGCAGCGCGCCGTTGACGAGGACGAGCGTGTGGCGCGCCGTGCCGGGCAGGGTGGTGGTGCGCCCGGCGCGCAGCTCGGTGTAGAGGAAGGGCGTGCGCAGCTCGAAGCGCCCAGCCGTGTCGTCGCGCTCGAGCAGGGTTGGCGGCTGAAGCAGGTGGTGGCAGCGTCCCGGCGGGCGCTGCGAGTGGGCCTGCGGGCTGAGCAGGCGCTGCAGTCGCACCGCGCGCAGCAGGTGGTCGTCGTACAGGTGGCAGGCCTCGTCCAGCGGGTCGCCGGCCGCGGGCGAGGCCGGCAGCCAGTACCAGCCGTCGTCGGCGAAGAGGGCGTTCCACTCCTCCCAGCGCTGCTCGTCCAGCAGCCGGGCCTCGTGCGCGACGAAGTCGGCGAGCTGCTCGCGCGTGACCGCCCCGGGCTGCGTCACGGCGCCTCCCCGGCGGGCGGGGCCATGAGCTCGGCCCAGGCCCGGTACTGGTTGCGCATCAGGCCCTCGTCGAGGCCGCCGACGTCGCGCGGCGGCGGCGCGTCGGCGCCGGCGCGCGCGCCGCGGTGCAGGCTGACCCAGGGGTTGCCGTCGGCCGCGAGGCTGCTCTGCAGGCCCTCGAAGAGGTGCAGGTCGTCGTGCGCGACCATGGACAAGGGCGAGAACACTTGGCGGTTGTACATCAGGGCGCTGCGCAGGGCGCCGGGATCGGTCCCTTCGGGCTCGAAGGCCCAGGCCTCCAGCAGCGTGCGGTCAGGCGCCAGCGGGCGCAGCACCCGCATCACCTGCGGCGTCCCCTTCAAGGCCATCGACGGGTAGAAGACCACGTTCTGCGGCGCAAAGCCCAGCACCTGCTCGGCGCGCGCCGGGCCATGCGCGGCGCGCAGCGCCTGCGCGTCGAGCCCGCCGTAGCCGGTGTGCAGGCTCTGCCGCGTGCCGAGGATGCTGTGGCCGTGCGGGAGCAGCCGCCCGCCCATCTGGTCGAAGAAGTCGGGGCCGGAGCCGAAGGGCAGCAGCTGGCGCATCGCCAGCGGAGGCTCCGGCGCCTTGCCCTCATGGTCCCACAGGCGCCGGGCCGACTCGGTGACCGAGGCATGGGTGCTGGGCGGGTGCAGGGCGTCGTTGACGTTCTCGAGGTAGATCTTCCAGTTGGCCGGCACCACGCTGCGCAGCACGCCACCGGCCACGCGCAGCCGCCCGTGCGGCGAGCGATCTGCGATCAGGTCCAGCGCGTCGAGCAGCTCCCCCATCGCAGCCTCGAAGCCTGGCCCGTCGGTGCGCGCGCGGGCGAAGACGAAGCCCCGGTGCACCGCGACCTCGCCATAGGGGGTCAGGCCGCGCGCTGCCGCCGCCGAGTCCAGGCCGCTGCCGTCGTAGCCGTCGCGCTGCGGCAGGCCGGCCACGCGGCCGTCCAGCCGGTAGGACCAGCCGTGGTAGGGGCAGCGCAGCAAGCGCCCGGCCCGCCCGGGGCCCTCG
>Ga0164293_10003880_pt1 | contig 12784 bp, 7 predicted proteins | sample GEODES118metaG_FD_111487 | JGI IMG/M metagenome (GOLD analysis project Ga0164293, IMG submission 111487) | Eutrophic lake water microbial communities from Lake Mendota, Wisconsin, USA - GEODES118 metaG | ecosystem: Environmental > Aquatic > Freshwater > Lake | place: USA: Lake Mendota, Wisconsin... | reverse complement strand
CTCGATCAGTTTCGGCAGTTGTCCGGTGGCAGCCCAATCGAGTTCCTGGCGGGCCTCACGCAATTCCGGAGGCATCCATTCGAGCCCGAGCACGCGGTAGACGTCGGCTTCCTGCTCGCCAGTGAGTGAGTGTTTGGGGTCGTGGAAGTCGCTTTCGGCATTCGCCGGAAATACACCCCATTCGTTTACTTTCAGGCCGTGGTCCTTGGCCATGCCGCGGAGGAGGACGTTGTGCTCTTTGCTTCCGGTGAAGTATTGCCAAGCGGCGCCGAAACATTTTGCTGGAACGACGCGGAGATCGACTTGAATTCCGCGCTTCAGTCGCACCGACATTTTCGTCGGCCCGCGTCCAAGCACGGAGTCGACCTCGGGCCAAGCTCCGAGGCAGTCCATGGCTTCTTCGGGGTGGGAACTGGTCACCAGTACGTCCAGATCGCCAACCGTTTCTTTACCTCGGCGGTAGCTGCCGCCAAATTCAAGCCGCTGAATGGCGGGGCAAGTCGCGAGTGCGGCCCGCAAATCTAGCGCGAGGGCGTCGGCCTCGATCCAAAGCATCCGCAGTTGAGCCTCACGAGCCAACGGAATCCCCTCCAGAATTGCGGCCTCCGTTTTTTCCCCGAACCCTTCCAGTTCGCGAACCTTGGCTGCGCGGCAAGCGGCTTCCAGAGAATCGAGATCTTTGACTCCGAGTTGTTGGTAGAGGGCAGCGGCCTTTTTGGGGCCTACTTTGGGAACACGGAGGAGGTCCAGCACGGTGCGGGGGACTGCGGTAAGGATTTCCTCCAGCTGATGCAGCTTCCCGGTTGCGACGAGTTCCTGGCACTTCTCGGCGACGCTTTCCCCAATGCCTTCGAATTTGGTGAGATCTGCATCCAGTTCGATGAGCTCCGCGATCGACTCGGGAAGTTCGCGGATCTTGCGAGCTCCATTTCGATAAGCGCGAAGGCGAAAGGGATTAGCCCCCTGGAACTCGAGGAGATCGGCTAGTTGCTCCAGCGTTTCTGCGATCGTCTCGTTAGTCATCATGAGTTGGATTCCAAAAGCTGGATTGGCACCGGTCGGAAGCGTTGGGCTTCAGCATAACATCCGGTGGAAGCAGCGGCCCATTTCATGTTTGGTTTTCGCGGAGCGAGTTGATCGTTAAGATGGCTGGCTGGCTTGGCTTGATGGCTCGTGTTGAGCGGGCTGATTGCGAGCATTGCTGGCGGCGTGGCTGAGCGGGTTCAGCCGGCCTCCAGTCGGCCCATTTTTTCCCTGGAACTTCATGCTGCGTTATTGCTTGACGATTTTTCTGGGAGCATTCCTGCTCTTTCAGGTACAGCCCATAGCCGCCAGATTGCTTTTGCCAAAGTATGGCGGTGTGGCCGCCGTCTGGCTGACATCGATGCTGTTCTTTCAGTTGGTTTTGCTGCTCGGCTACCTTTACGTGCATTTGCTGCGTCGCTTGACCGGTCCCCGAGGCGCGTGGCTGGCGCAGTCGCTGGTGATCGGCCTGGGCTGTTTGACGCTTCCGATCGGGATTCGCGCGGTCAGTTGGGAGGTTGAAGGCAGTGAGATCGCAGGCCCGGTGATCGTGCAACTGGCGGGCATGGTGGGGTTAGTGTTTTTTGCCGTCTCGGCGACTGGCCCGTTAATCCAGTCTTGGCAAGCCCTTTCGCATCCCCACCGCTCGCCGTTTCGGTTGTATGCGCTTTCCAATCTCGGTTCGCTCGCCGGTTTGTTGGCTTATCCATTGGTCGTCGAGCCCACTTGGGGAGTTGAGCATCAACGGTGGGCCTGGTCCGTGGGCTACGTTGTCTATGGACTTTTGTTGCTCAGCAGTGGTTGGCAAGTTCGGGGAATGAAGGCATACCCGCTGGAATGGCATGTGGCTGGGGCCGGCAGTCGCCCGACTTGGCCGCACGTTTGCTGGTGGCTGCTGCTGACGGCAATCGCCTCGGCGATGTTGATGTCGGCAACCAATCTGCTTTGCCAGGAAGTTGCGTCCTTTCCTTTCCTGTGGGTGTTGCCGCTGACGGCTTATCTGCTGACGTTCATGATTTGCTTTGAACGTCCCGCCTGGTATCAACGTCGGCTGGCGGTCAGTCTTTTGTTGGGCAGCGGACTTTTGAGCCTCGTCCTGTTCCACTTGGGGACGGTTGCTTCGCTGGTCTGGCATATGGTCGGCTTCACGCTGGTCAGTTTCGCGACGGCCTTCGTCTGTCATGGCGAGTTGGAACGGGCCAAGCCGAGTGCGGAGCATCTGACGTTTTATTTTCTGATGGTGTCGCTGGGCGGCTTATTGGGGAGTGCAGTGGTCGTGCTGCTGCTGCCACATTGGCTGGTGCGATTTTTCGAATTTCAGGGGACGTTGCTGCTGGCGACCGGAATTGGTGTGTTGGCCACGGTCGTCGGATTGTGTCGGCAACAGGGGCGCTTTGGCTGGCAGGCTGGGGGGTGGCTGTTTGCCGGTCTGTTTTTGGGTTGGATGTGTGTCGCCAGCGTGCTGATCACCCAAGCTGCGGACAAGACGGAGGGAATCGTTGAACGGAGGCGCAGCGAGTATGGGTTAGTGGCGGTCTCGGACAACGGCGTCTATCGCGAGATGATCAATGGCCAGACTCGGCACGGGCGACAGTTTCTCAGCGGTCCGAAGCGAACGACACCGATAGACTACTACGACTCCACCAGCGGAGTCGGGATCGCGATGCAGTTTCTGCAGTCGCGAGCAGAGGGTGAAGGCGATAGTGCGCAGCGGCCATTGCGTATCGGCGTGATTGGATTGGGTGGCGGGGTTTTGGCCACTTGGCTGCGGGCCGGGGACATGATGCGTTTTTACGAGGTCAATCCGCAGGTGGTCGAATTGGCTGAAAGCTGGTTTGGCTATCTGGCGGAATCTCCAGGAGAAACAGCGGTAGTCACTGGCGACGCGCGGGTGGAACTGGAACGCGAGTTGCGGAGTGGGAGTCAGCAGTTTGACCTTTTGATTGTCGATGCCTTTTCCAGTGACAGTATCCCGGCTCACTTGCTTACTCGCGAGTGCCAACGACTCTATTGGGAGCACTTGCGTCCGGATGGCGTGTTGGCGGTCCATATTTCGAATCGCTATCTCGACCTGCGGCCGGTGTTGCTTGATTGCGGTGGTGTGGTGGGCGTGAAGCCACTGTTGTTCGAGCGGCGAAGGACTGGACCGGATGTGCAGGAATGTTCTTGGGTTTTGCTGAGCAAGAATGAGAGCCTGTTGGCGGACCCGCGCGTGAGAGAGCATCAAACTCAATGGCCAGGGGGCACCCCTTTGGTTTGGACGGATGACTTCAACAGTGTCTGGCCGCTGATCGACTGGAAGTTTTGGGTTGATTGGACCAGTTTGCAGGGGGAGAAGAGAGGAAGGGGAAAATAAGGGAATGAAAGGGCGATCTTGTTGGGCTCGGGCTTGGCAGGATTGAAGCTGGTCGCGGGGCGATTGGCTTGATGAAGCGTTAGGCTGAGTTGTCAGGGGTGTTGAGTAGCTGGGAACGTGGAGGGCCGGTGTAGCTGCCCGGCTGAGGGAGTGGTGTTTTTTTGGCAGCCAGCGATTTAGGCACTTCCAATTAGCCGCGAATTGGTGGATGATTTTGGACGTCCGAAGAGGGAGAACGCAGGTTCGTGGGGCCGCTGATGGAATGGCCCGTTTGCGCTCGGTCTTTCGGAGCGTTTTCAGTGTAGGGAGCCACCCCGTCATGAGTCGAAAAGGTTCAGCGTTTGCCGGTTTGTCTGTCGCGATTGTCACGCCGTTTAAGAATGGCGAAGTCGATTTCGCAACGCTGAAAAAACAGGTTGACTTTCAGATTGCAGCTGGCACCGATTGCCTTTGCCCGGTGGGAACAACCGGTGAATCGCCAACGCTTTCGCATGAAGAGCATGAAAAAGTGATAGGCGAGGTCATTCAGCACGTGGCTGGCCGTTGCAAGGTGATGCCTGGAACCGGCTCGAACAATACTCGTGAAGCCCTTCGGCTGACCCGGTTTGCCGCAGCCGCCGGTGCTGATGCGGCGTTGGTTGTCGCGCCGTATTACAACAAGCCGACACAAGAGGGCTTCTACGAGCACTTTAAGGTCTTGGCCGAGCAAGTGGATTTGCCGATCTGCGTTTACAACATCCCCGGTCGGACCGCCAAAAACATTGAACCGGAAACGATTGCCCGGATGGCGGAACTGGAAAACATCGTGATGGTCAAGGAAGCCACCGGTTCACTGGACCAATGCTCCCAGTTGCTGAACATGACCAATCTGACCGTGCTCAGCGGAGATGACAGTCTGACCCTGCCGATGCTCAGTGTCGGTGCCGAGGGTGTGGTTTCTGTTGTTGGCAACATTGTGCCTGAAGATGTCATCGCGATGCTGCGGGCAGTGACTCAAGACAATTGGTCAGAGGCTCAAGCTTGGCATCACAAGCTGTTCCCGCTCTGTCGGGATTTGCTCGGCTTGGCGACCAATCCGATTCCAATCAAGGCCGCCATGGCCGAGTTGGGGCGGGATACCGGCGAACTGCGCTTGCCGATGACGAGCTTGAATACAGCTCAACGGTCGGCTTTGCGGCGGACCTTGGAAGCATACGGCCTGATTGGCGTCGGCGTCGCTGGCTAACGCGGCTTAGTCGGCTCGCACGGGGTGACTGCCTGGTTGCAACTGCTGGGGTTTGACTGCCTTGTCCGAGGCAGCCGGTTTGAGGCTGCTTGGGTCGAGGCTTCGGGCTGAGGTAGAGAATCCCGATCCTGCCGCGCCTGTTTTCCTGTTTGTTGGCTGGGTTTCACATTCCAATTGGAGTTGAATGCCATGATCACGCCTCCGTTTAACTTGATGAAGTGGATTGAGGAGCACCGGGACGAGTTCAAGGTCCCGGTGATGAACAAGCAGTTCTACAAGACAGCGGATGATGTGATTGTGTTTGTGTCGCTTGGCCCAAACACTCGGAATGACTACCACGTTAATCCGACAGAAGAGCTGTTTTATCAGTTGAAAGGTGATATTGCGGTGCGGGTGCGGCCTTTGGATGGCACCCCGCCGCATGACGTGATCGTGCGAGAAGGCGAGATGTTTCTGCTGCCGCGGTGGGTGCCGCACCGCCCCCAGCGTCCGGCGGACACGATCGGATTGATCGTTGAATTTCCGCGTCCGGCGGGAAGCAAAGACCAACTCCGCTGGTATTGCCCGAGCGATGAGCACCTGATCTACCAAGCCGAATTCCAGCTCGAGCAGATTGATCGTGATTTACATCGAGTCATGAATGAATTTTGGAATGGACCGGTGGAGCGTCGCACCTGTGCCACTTGCGGTGTGACCGTGGAGCGAGCCGGAGCGTTTGCCTTAGCCGGGCAATAGGGTGTCTGCTGGACGCAGGCTGTTGGTGGTCCATCGGATGACGAGGCAAGCTGGGCCGGGCCAGCGAAAGGCGAGGCAAGCTGTGTTGATTTCGCAGGTTGGGTAGTTTGCTTGAGGCTGGAGAAGGCCCAGGCAACCTCGAACCGGGGGCGATTGAGGTGGACGCTTGCCAGCGAAACCGATAAACTGACCGCGTTTTGGCGGAGATTGTGCACCCCGCGGGATTGCTGGCTGGCCGTTGCAAGCTGGGCTTGCAGCAAGCGGAGTGCTTTTCAGTCGCGGGGTGATTATCCAGGCAGGAAGCCGCTTCCGGCACCGATTGGCGTGCCTTGAACAGGATTCGATATGGCCCGACGTTTTTATTCCAAACGGATTCCGTTTTTCAATAACGTCGCGATGCTGCTGTTGTGCATCATCTTCTTTTTGCTCCCGTTTGCTCTGCGGGGGGCTCGGTTTGCGATCACCGAGATGCAGAATAATGTGGCTGATTGGCTACCCTCTGATTTCCAGGAAACGGTTGATCTCGTCGAGTTCCGCCGTTATTTCATGGGCGATCAGTTTGTTGTGATCAGCGGGCCGTGGTGCAAAGAGGATAACCCTGCTTACACCAATTTGCGGCGGAAGATCGAGGCAGAATCACTCGAGTACGAAAGTGTTCTGGAAGACCGTAACGATCAGGAACGCCTGCGGGCGGCCAGGTTCGGCGACAAGTTCGGGTTGCTCTACGCCGGAAACTTCCACGAAGAGTGGGGCCAGTACCGAGAGCGGTGGCTGAAGGGAAACAGCGGTAAGTGGTTCTACATCAACCGCAATGGCGAACTGTACGAGTGGTTGGGCCAGAATAATGTTGTTGAAGGAGGGAAGCGGTTTTTAGAGCGGCTGCTCAATGGCCGCAACATCGCCAAAGGTCGTTTGGTCGATACCTTTGGCCCGCCACCGGACGACAGTTCAGGCAAGCCTAATCCATACTATGACAATCCGTTGCTGCTTTGCGGTCGTCCGTTCAAGCAGGTGACCACGGGGCCGGAGGCTTTCGAGCAGATGGCCGGCAACGGCGGCACGCTCCGGATCGGTAATTTCAGCGAAGAAGATGCAATTACCCTCGAAGCCAAAATTGAAGCCCACAAGCGTCTGAGCGGGGCCCTGTTTGGCCCGACTCCACCAGCTGATTTTTCGTGGACCTATGATTCATTGCTGCAAAAGCTGGACGAAGGCGCGCTCAAGAATCAATTGCTCAGCGGCGACCTGTACCGAACCAAGTTCGAAAAGTTCATTGAGCTTCAGGTAGCCGACCGGTTTCAGGGAGACCGCACTCGGCTGGACTCGTTGAACACCGATGAGCGACTGGAACTTTGGTACCGCATGTGGGATGCCTTGGAGTTGCAGCCGCCAGCGCGGCAGACTTGCATGGTGGTCACAATCAATGAACCGTTCGTGGGTGAATTGGATCGGATTGTTGGTCGGCCGATTTTGGGCAAGCCTCGCGGCAGGTTGCTGGAGTTGGCGACCGGTGAATGCGGCTTGGCCAAGGAGAATGTTCATCTCGGTGGTCCACCTGTCGACAATGTGGCGATTGACGAGGAAGGTTCTAGTTCGCTGCTGAAGCTCGCCAGCCTTTCGGGGCTCGTCGGAATTCTGCTGTCCTATTACGCCTTTCGAAGCATCCGTGTCACCTTCATGTTGTTCTTCGTCGGCACCATGTCGGCGATTTCCAGTCTCGCCTACGTTTGGTTCGGCGGGAGCCGGTTGGATGCGATTTTGCTGACCATGCCGTCGTTGGTCTATGTGTTGGCAATGGCCGGCTCGGTGCACATGGTGCACTATTACAAGAATGCCGTTCATCAGAACGGTCGGAAGCGGGCGGTGGAAACGGCCATTCGGTTTGGCTGGTTTCCCTGTTTCCTGGTCGCGTTTACTGATTCGCTCGGGCTAATCTCGCTTTGCACGAGTAATCTCAAGCCGATTTACAACTTTGGTCTGTATTCTGCCATCGCCACGATGGGGACGTTGTTCTTTATCTACACGTTCCTCCCTTCAGCCCTGACCATTTGGCCTCCGCCCTATCATCGCGAGCCGAAGAAGGGCGAGGGTGATGCGCCCAAGGAGCTGACTTTCTCCGAACGTTTCTGGGGTAAGGTGTGCGACGTCTGTACGACTCACTACTGGCCGGTGGTGATTGCAGCTACCGCCTTGCTGGTGATCAGCGTGTTCGGCATCTACCAGATCAAGACGACGGTCCAGTTGCTCAAGCTGTTCGACAAGAATGCCAAGATCCTCGATGACTATCGCTGGATGGAAAGCAATGTCGGTAAGCTGGTGCCGATGGAAATCGTGCTCTCGGTCGATACGGATTCCCAGCGGGAGCAGTGGCTTGAACAGCAACGGGCAACGCAAGTCGAGCGGCTGAAGGCTGCTGGCGAGTCGGTGGATTCGGAAAATCTGGAACTCGAGTATGACAAGTTCGAAAGTAACCTGAAATATACGTTTCTCGAGCGACTGGAATTGTCGCAACGTGTCCGCAAGCATTTGGAGCAGTTCTTCGGCCCCAGCGGTCTCGACATTGTCGGTGCGGGGATGTCGACCGACGTGTTTGTTCCGATGCAGATGGTCACTTCTCAGGTTGAGACCAACAGCAATCTGGACCAGCGGAAAATCTTCAACAATCAGTTGCTGGAGAATCGGGGCAAGATGGTGGGCGAGGATTACCTCGCGATTGCCAACCGGGCGGCAGCTGAAGACGGTGAATCCAAATATTACTCGGCCGACGAAAGTTACGATGGTCGCGAGTTGTGGCGGGTCAGTTTGCGTCTGGCCGGCTTGAATGATGTGGACTATGGAAAATTCGTCAATAACATCCGGGGAGTCGTGGAACCGATTCTGCGGGCCTATGAGATGCGGACCAAGATTCTCCGCGAGATTCAGACGGCGGGTGGTGAGCAGTCGCTGAGTGAAAGCCGCGTGTTGCTCTTGGGGCCAAGCCCCGACGCGACCCTGCTGAAGCTGGAGGAGTCCCGGCGGACCGGGACGGCAATCAAGTCGCTCGACGTCGACCAGACCTACCTGTTTGCCGATACGCTGCAGGACTTGCTCGAGAACCGGGGATACGAGCCGAAAAAGGGAAAGAAACGCTATGACTGGATCGATCCGGCCATGTTTAATGCCGAGCGTCCCTTTCCGGATGAGGCCAAATGGAAAGAGCTGTTTGAAAAGCACGATTGCGTGATCCTCATCGCGCCGGAACCCCGTTTGGCGCCCGAATTTATCCGCAGTAATACGAAGCTGTTCGTCGATTGCACGCAGCACGATTTTCCGACCGTCGAGCCGAAGTCCGGAGAACCTGCCGCCCTCACAGCGATGCAACGTAAAGTCGAGTCCCAGGAGCCAGACCTGGATGTGGCTGCGATCTATACCGGGATTGTTCCGATTGTTTACAAAGCCCAGGGCGCTTTGCTCAAAAGCCTGATTGAAAGCACGGCCGGGTCATTCGTCTCGATTGCCATCATCATGATGGCTCTGCTGCGCGATTGGAAAGGTCGATGGAACATCGGCAACTGGCTGAACTTCCGTGGCGGAATGGTGGCCATGCTACCCAACGTGTTCCCAATCATGCTGGTTTTCGGTGCGATGGGGTTCCTCGGGATTGCCGTCGACATTGGGTCGATGATGACCGCCAGTGTGGCGATGGGGATCGCGGTCGATGACACGATTCACTTCTTGAATTGGTATAACCGCGGGCTCCAGCAAGGAATGACTCGCAAAGAAGCGATTCGCTTTTCTTATACGTCTTGCGCCGAATCGATGGCCCAAACTGGCTTGATCGTCGGGTGTGGGCTGTTTGTCTTTGCGTTGAGCACTTTCCAGCCGACGCAGCGATTCGGTGTCTTGATGCTGGTCTTGCTGAATGCGGCGACCCTCGGTGACCTGTTTGTTCTGCCTGCCCTGCTGGCCAGTCCGCTCGGCAAATGGGTCGGCAAGGAACGCCCCCGGGCCGCTGGTACAGCCTTGGCGCACGAAGGGATTCAAATGGACTTGGACGAGCCCGAGGTTCAGGTGATTTCGCACCCCGCGTTGAAGCAAGCGGGCGAACCGAAGTCGACCGGCCCTGAATTGGATGAGGGGCGGACCAAGGACCGAAAACGGCAACGTTAGGTGGGCTGTGGCGGTTTGTGCTCTCGACCTTGCAGCGCCGCACGAGTTCGTTAGCGGTGGCAAGCTGGTAGAACGGAAGTCGACCGCGACGGTTGAAGGCGGCGAAGGCGATCGCGGTTGGCGGCGAGTCTCGCAGCCAAAGAATCAGACGCTTGGGCGGGAACGGTCGATCGCTTTTTCTTCCGCGGCACTTGGGCGGCCGTAATCGGGGAGCAAGTTCCAGCAATCGAATATGGGTAGCGTAGGGCCGAGTTGGACCGCAAGCTGCCCGGCGGCAGCGGCCGTACAGTCCCACAGCTCGGCCGATGTTGCTCGCGCTGCAATTTCGGCCGGTAAATTGCTGACGTCCGCGTCATTACCTATGGGCCTGCCGTTAGGCGTCGAGGCGATTGCTTTGGCAAAGCTGCGCAGGCCGCTGCCGGTAAACAAGCCCTCGGGAAAACGGGTGGCCAAATCTTTGGCGGCGAGGATTTCTCGTGGAGCTTCAGGGTAAGGGGTGCCGGAGTCGTCCAGTAAGAAGGGTTGGGCGAACAGTTCACCGCGCTGCGCGTCGAGCAAGGCAATCATTCTCTGGCGAGCTCTGGTGGGTTGTGGCTGGCTTGCTCGGAAGGCCAGAACCTGTAGCGTATTGAGCCCCGCGATCGGCAACTGATTGGCGTAAGCCAGCAGCTTGGCCGTGACCAGTCCCATTCTCAGGCCAGAAAAGGAGCCGGGCCCAACGGTGACGACCAACTGTTGAAGAGCTTGAAACCGCCAACCTTGCTGCAGCAGAAGTTGCTGGACAGTCGGAACGAGGAGACGCGAGCTGCCGGCGGCTTCCGGCGAGTGTCTTTGTTCAGCGACCACCTGAGCGCCCTTCAGCAGTGCTGCCGAAGTGGCTCGTGATGAGGTGTCAAAAGCAAGTGTCCGGCCGGTCAAAAGCATGACTCCAGTGAGGGCGATCTGCCCGCGTAATCTAACATCCGAGCCTCCCCCGGTGAGGGATGGACGGTCGATAGCGGGGCGGAGTTGCGAAAAAAGGGGAACTAAACCGTAGAAGCGAAAGCGAACTACCGAATCCTGAGTTAAAGACCGGTAGATTGTCTAGCGCACGAAACGAGCGTTTGCATTGCATCACCGCCAGCCGGTCCATAAAATGCTATGTTTCCAAAGTCCAAAAGACCATCGGTTTTGAAGGCGCGCCTGTTCGCCGCTCGGTTCCGGTTTGTGAGGACTCCCCGCCAACGAAAATTTTCCGATTCCTGTTTTATTTAAATTGTCGTTTCCGCAGCCAGTCATCCCCTTGCCGGTTCGGCCCAGTGTTTGGCTGGCCAACTACCGGGGGACCCGAAGTCACTGCCGGTAGGCAATCACAGCCCAGTGAAACGCGCGATCATCAGTGACATTCACGGCAATCTTGAGGCGTTAACCGCGACGCTGGATTTCATCCGGACCTTACGCGTCGACCAGATCGTCTGCTTGGGCGATATCATTGGGTACGGGCCCGATCCGGTTGCTTGTCTTGACTTGGTGATGAGTCGTTGTGAGTTGACGATTTTAGGCAATCACGATCAAGCGGCCTTGTTTGACCCGAGTGGTTTTAATCCGGTAGCTCTCAAGGCGATTTATTGGACCCGGGACCAGCTCGAACAGGACTCGCCCAATACGGAGCGGAACAATCGGCGTTGGGATTTTTTGGGTGAGCTGCCTCGGCGACATGATGAGGGCCAGTTTCTCTTCGTCCATGGTAGCCCGCGCGATCCGACGAATGAGTATGTGTTCCCCGAACATATTTTCGAGCGCGAGCGGATGGCTGGCCTGATGCAACGCTTCGAGCAGTATTGCTTTCAGGGACACACTCACATTCCTGGTGTGTTTACCCAGGGCGGTCGCTTCCTGCCCCCTGACGAGATCGGGTACGAGTACGCGCTAAACGGACGCGAAAAGGCGATGATCAATGTCGGGAGCGTTGGCCAGCCGCGTGACGAGGACCCTCGCAGTTGCTTTGTCTTCCTTGATACAGAGGCAAAATTGCTGCGGTTCCATCGAGTGGAATACGATGTTGCCAAGACTCGGCAGAAGATTTATTCCGTCAGTGAACTGGACAACATGCTGGGTGACCGGCTGCTGACGGGGCGTTGAGTCGGGAGCAAGTCTGGTAGACAATGCTCTCCGAGGGGCCTTCATCGGGTAGCTGCGAGTCTCGAGCGAAATGGGGTTCGAGATGCTCTTGGCCGGAGCAGGCGGGCGGTGTTCGACGCTCGCTCGAGGCCAGAGCGAGTGCTTCGGATGGCTCGAAGGAAACAGCCAAACTGTCTGATTAGGCCAACTATGTTGCTTCGATCAATGCAGGGCCGGTAGCGAGACTGCCCTGCCCTGCCCCATTGCGGCGTCCAATACTGCATTCCTTTTTTGAACCGCACGGCTCTGATGACTACCGATTCCCGCACCGCGATTGTCAGTGACATCCACGGTAACTTGGAGGCGCTTCAAGCTGTCTTGGCCGACGTTCGGGCCCAGGGAATCACTCGCCTCTTCTGTTTGGGCGACATCGTCGGATACGGGCCAAATCCGCGGGAATGCATTGACCTTTGCCTCGACTTTGAGGTTTCGTTGTTGGGCAATCACGACAACGGAGCGTTGTTTGATCCGGATGGATTCAGCAGCGGCGCAGAGCGAGCGATTTTCTGGACCCGCCGCCAACTGGAGGATCGCTCTGTTCTCGAAGCTGAGAAACGGTGGGAGTTTCTTGCCCGCTTACCTCGGACGTGGCGGAGGGACGATTTGCTTTTGGTTCACGGCTCTCCTCGTAGTCCGCTGAACGAATATGTCTTCCCGGAGGATATTTACAACCAGCGCAAGATCGAGCGGCTGTTTGGCTTTATCCAGAAGTACTGCTTTCAGGGGCATACTCACGTGCCGGGTGTGTTTACCGAGAATTGCCGGTTTTACTCGCCTCGAGAAATTTCGAATCATTATCAACTCGGTCCCCAAAAGGTAATGATCAACGTCGGGAGCGTCGGGCAGCCCCGCGATCATGATCCGCGAAGTTGCTATGTGGTTTACCACGGAGATGCCGTCGAATTTCGTCGGGTTGAGTATCCGGCGCACGTTACGCGCGAGAAGATTCTGGCAATTTCCGAGCTCGATGATTTCCACGGGAATCGACTGCTTGAAGGGAAGTAGGCTCCGGCCGAACCGGTTGGAAGCAGGTCGCGATTGTCGCCTCCGTTGAGGAAACCGCTACGTCCATTAAAAAACCCGTTGGGGTACGAGGCTCTCTCAGCTGGGCTTCGCGCCAGCCCCCGGTTCGGCTG
>Ga0164293_10003879_pt1 | contig 12784 bp, 11 predicted proteins | sample GEODES118metaG_FD_111487 | JGI IMG/M metagenome (GOLD analysis project Ga0164293, IMG submission 111487) | Eutrophic lake water microbial communities from Lake Mendota, Wisconsin, USA - GEODES118 metaG | ecosystem: Environmental > Aquatic > Freshwater > Lake | place: USA: Lake Mendota... | reverse complement strand
TGTTCTTTTTGTTCTTTTTGTTCTTTTTGTTCTTTTTGTTCTTTTTGTTCTTTTTGTTCTTTTTGTTCTTTTTGTTCTTTTTGTTCTTTTTGTTCTTTTTGTTCTTTTTGTTCTTTTTTACATGATATATATGGACCAAATTGATTTACATTATTTAATTCATAAGCATTTGGTTTAGTTTTATCAAATATCTCACATGTTCTTCTTCCAATATGTGAACAAAATATAGAATCAAGAAATGTAGTAACGTATCCTTTTAAATTATACTTTATAGCATAATTCATTTCAAAATGTGAAACTTTTTCAAATTCTCCAATATCATTTAATACAGACATTTTTGTCAAACCTACTCTAAACGAAAAATGAGGCCAATAATATTGACTTCTAAAACTATTTGTATTTTTTAAATATACATATTTTTGAAGTTCCATTTGTATTTGTTCATTATTTTCTAAATGTTGATGTTCAAAATAAAAAGTTTGTTTAAAATCATTTTTAATATAAGATTTTAATTCACCACCTACTATATCAAAACAATTAGAACCTTCACTGTAATTTTTATTTATTAAACACTGACCATACTGTGGTTTTAAATTTATAATATCTAAACACTTTGTTAAATAATTATCTTTATAGAAAAATTCCCAATCATCTTCTAAATGAAATAAATAATTTGTTTTTACATAATTTCTTATCATATTCATACTTTTTACATGTCCTTTATCTTTTTCTTCTTTAAAAATAAAATTAACAAATGGATACAATTTCATCATTTCATTTCTATCTTCTTCACTTGAAGTGTCATCTATCACAATCCAATCTTTAATTAAATGTAAATCTAAACAACAATCCAAAAAAGAATTTACTGTTCTTTTAAATAATTCTATTCTTTTACAAGTTGTCATTGTTACCGTTATTTCATTTTCATTTTGATTTTTTTTTAGTAAATAACACATATTTTTAACATTTTCTAAATTATATTCTGAATATAATCCGTGTAATTCTTCAAATAAATCTTTCATTTTAATAAATGAACTATCTACATTTTTATCTTGTGTCGTATTATATTTTTTTAAATTATTTCTATATTCTTCTACAAATGAATTAAAAGTAAATTTTAATAATTCTTTCTTATTTTTATCATCTAAAATAAGTTTATTATTTTTATAATTTTCAAATAATGATAAATAATTTATGTTCAAATCAATAGATAACATTTTTATTTAATTATATTAAATAAAAATATGTTTAAATTAATTATAAATATAAAAAATATAATATAAAATTATTTAAGCATTAAGATGACCATAAATTACATATGATCCAGTAACACCTAAAGAACCAGATGAAACATTAGTAAATTCAATAACTAATTGATTGAGTTCTCCAGTAACTGTTGATGCTGTTGAAGCAGCACTAACAGCTAAAGCACCAGTACCACCAGTACCACAATAGAATGTAGCACCAGATGGAGATCTATTAATAACAGGAAGAATTAAAACGTCACCCTCTTGAACACAATTTGAATAAGTAGGAGTTGGTAATCCGTTGCTTTGAACACCTAATAAATCAATCATATCATTAGCAGAAGGCAAGATATAAGTAACACCACTAGCAGCAGGATTAACTCTAAGAGCAGCCTGAGTAATATCTTCAACAGTGAAATAAACATTAGTACCAGTTTGTTCAGCATCAGGTTCAGCAGGACGAACCTTGGATAATTGTAAAGGAATATTACGATTAATAGGGTTCTTTAAAATGGGACTACGGACTTGAAAATTATTGAAATAATTTTGATTAAGATATGACATTTTTTGTTATATAAAAAAGATAAAAATTTTTTTTTATAATTTTTAAAATATAAATTTAAAAAAAGATTTTTAAATTTATAATTATTTAAAAAAATATAAATTTAAATAATATTTTAAAAACATATTATTTAATGTCTATTTTTTATTATATAAAAGATACAGTATTAAATTTTTTTAATTATTTTTTCAAATATAAAATTAAAAATAATATAAATAATGATATAAATATTCAAATAGAATTTTTTTTAAAAGAAATATATGAAAACTGGAAAAACAAAAATATAAATGATATCGATATAACATATGATATTTTAAATTTATTTATAAAATATCAAAAAAATAATTTAAATATTATTAATACAAATATAGATAAAATTGAAGATAAAGAAAATAATGACATGAAATATTATACATTAGGATGGTATATTTATAATTGTATTAATAATAAATAATTATAACTCGTTATTATTTGTTACAGTTTTTATTAAATTTATATCTTCGCAAAACCAATCTGGTTTAAATTCTTTTATTTCTCTTATTTTTGAATTAATCATTTCAATTAAAGTTTCAATATGACATACAAATAAACGATCGTCTGAATAAGTATATTGTAAATTTTGTAAACCATTAATAGATAATTTTAAATCATTCAATATGCTTATTATTAAAATTCTATCAACTGTTTTTTGTGTATAAGTATAATATGTAATTATTTCAAATACTCTATTAAATGTCATAGTTAAAAAATTTAAAGTAGTATCTCTACTTTCTTGATTAAATAAACGTGAAATTGAAGTAAACATATTTTTTTGTTGGATATACATATTTTTTACATTTATTTTTTCATCTCTTTTTACCATAGATATAAATTTTAATCTTGTAATTACTTCATGTGTACTTTCAAGAGGTCCTTTTTTGGAATCTAAACAAATATTTTCATGTAACATTTTTAACATGGGTCCAGCATACTTTATCATTTTAAATTTAATTAACTATATATTAAAAATACTAATTTCATTTTTTTAAATAAACTAGTTTTTTTAAATAATATTTATATTATTTAAAAAATGTATTCTTTTAATAATATTAAATCTATTAAATCGTTAGATGATATTAATAATTATAGTATAAATAAAGGAAAAGATTATGTTATAATATTTTTTCATATGATTGGATGTGGTGCTTGTAACATGACAATTCCAATTATTTGCAAAATATATCAAAATATATCAAGCACTGATAATTGTGTAATTTTAAGATGTCATGGTCCTGATATTAAAGATAACAAATTAAAAGAAATTTATGGAGGAGAAGGATTTCCAACTATAAAAATGTTGAAAAAATCAAATGACGAAAGTGGTTATAAATTATTTAATTATAATGGTACAGATAAAAACAAAAAATTTTCAAATGTTGGTTTTGTTATGAATGATTATAAAAAAAATGAGATGTCTAACAAAGATTCTAATACTATTTTATACTATTCTACAAAAAATACTTTAAAAAATTGGATAGATTATGCAAATAAACATCCTTCAAATAAATTAAACATTCAAAAAAAATTACCAAAAATTAATTTATATTCTGCAAATAATATGATAAATAATAGAACAAATAAATTAATGGAATATTTAAATTTTATAAATTAATTATTCATTATCATTTTCTGAATTTATTTCAGAATCAGATTTTTCATCTAAATTATCACCATATATTTCATCATCTTCATTATTATCATTATTATCATTATTATCATTATTTTTAACTAAATGTTTAGTTAATTCATTTTCTCTTTTTTCAAATTCTGGATTTAAAAAGTATAAAACAGATGGTTGTTCATATAAAAAACCATTTTCTTTACAATATTCAATATCTTCAATTGAAATATTTACAACTTGTTCTTCTTTTTGTCTTCCTATAATTTTTTTATTAACTGGATGAACAACTAAATTATTTTCTAATACATAATTTCCTTGTGAATTACGTTTTGCTACTGGTTTTATTTTATTATATACTTGCACTTTAATTGATATTTCTTTTGGCTCTTTTACTTTTTTTTCTTTTGGCTCTTTTTCTTTTTTTTCTTTTGGTTCTTTTTCTTTTTTTTCTTTTGGTTCTTTTGGTAGTTTTGGTAGTTTTGGTAGTTTTTCTTTTTTTTCTTTTGAAACTTTAACTTTTTTCTCTTTTGGTAATTTTTCTTCAAATGACTGGTTATTTTCTGCTAATTTATCAAGAGAATTATTAGGTTTATCAAGGATATCAGAATTAGTATTATTCTCTTCTATTATACTATTGTAAGACGATTCGGTTACAGGTTCATTAACATCAACTAAATGTTTCTTACATAATTGTTTATCATTTGAACATTTAATTCCACAAGATTGACCTTTATTTTTTCCTTTTTTAAGAATATATGAACAAGTTGACATTTTAAATTTATATTAATTAATTATTGTTGTTTTTAATTAATTTATTTTTTATAAAAAATCAATTTTTATAAAAAAAATTAAAAAATAAAAAAAATAAAAAATTAAAAAATAAAATTTACTTACGACCAGACCACCACTTTAATACACAAACGGTCAATAAACCGAGAACTAAAGCATGAATAACATTCAATAACATAGGAATATTTTGACAAGTGTTTCCTTCATTGTCAGTAACTTCTTTTACTTCAGTTGGTAAACCAATCATGGCTAAAGTGTTTCCAACTAATTTCCATACAGCAGGAAGAGTTACAATTAAAAATAATAATGCAACTATAATTGTTAAATTAGTATCACGACTTGATGATTTAGATTTTGGTGAAGAAAATGACATTTTATTTAATAGTATATTTATAAATATAATATAAAAAAAAATAAAAAAATAAAAAAATAAAAATTATAAGTATTAAATAAAAAAAAATTATATATTTTTTATATAATTAAAATTTATCAATATTATATAAACATAACAACAAATGAACTTAAGATTAATACTCCCATTAAAATTAGTTCCATATATTCAATTGCTTTTTTGTTAGTTTCAGGTAAACATTCTGTATCTGAACTACTTTTATTTTGAGCTTTAACAGCAAAAGGAATATATGCAATAAATATTACTAAACATAATATAGCAATAGCAGCAAATCCTATTATATGTGCCATTTTATAATAAGGATGATTTCTCTTAAAAAGTGCAAAATATGCCATACAAAGCATTGCAATACCATAAAAAGTTGTTGCAATTGCAGGTCCAGATACATCTGGACAATCTGACCCATCATTTTTATCAACTTTTACCATGACTGATCTTGAAACTAAACTTGCTATAGTTATAAACGAAAAAGCAAGAAGTAATGCATTTTTTGGATCATCAAATTTAGAAGGTGTAGACATTTTTATTATTAATTTATATTTATAAAAGATAAAAATTGAATTTATAAAAAATATTAATAACAAAATAGTAAATAAAAATGTCAGTAAATATAAATGAATTTATTAACATTTGTGATTTACAACAAAGACAAAAAATTATTTCTGATTTAACTATAGATTATCAAGAAACTGAATTTGGAAGAAAACCTAGTTTTCATTTATTTGAAATTGATGAAACAATTTTATATAAAAATATATATGTTCCTTTTTCTTATTATTATCACCATGTTTCAAATAACTACAAAAAAATTTGTAAAAATATAAATGAAAAAGAAAAATATCCTAAAAGTTCAAGTGAATACAACTTTATAGGAACATTAACAGAAAAACAAGAATTAGTAAAAGATGAAGTGTTTGAAACATTAAATAGAACAAAATCAGTTGTATTGTCATTTCACTGTGGTTTTGGAAAAACTATTTTTTCGATTTATATAACTTCACTTTTAAAATATAAAGCATGTATATTAGCACATCGTATAAATTTAATAGATCAGTGGTATTATTCAATTAAAAAGGTATGTCCATATGCAAAAATACAAATATTAGATACAAAATGTACAATTGATAAATCAAATGATTTTTTTATAATTAACAGTTTAAATGTATCAAAACGTTCAAAATATGATTTTAAAGAAATAGGGATTGTAATAGTTGATGAAGCACATACAATATGTACTGAAAATTTATCAAAAGGTTTATTTTGGTTTCAACCAAAGTATTTGATAGGTTTAACTGCTACACCTTATAGAACTGACGGAATGAGTACAATTTTAGAATTATTTTTTGGACCAGAAATAATTGAAAGAAAATTAAGAAGACCTTTTAATGTATATCTTTTAAAAACAGGAAAAAATGGACCAATACAAATTAAAACAGAAACTAAAGTAAATAAAATGGGGAAACTAGATTGGAATTCTGTTTTAAAATCACAGTGTTTAAATCAAACAAGAAATAAAATAATTGTTAATATTATAAAATTTTTTAAATCTAGAAATATACTTGTTTTATGTAAATTAGTAGAACAAAGTAAATATATTTTAAACAAATTAAAAGAAATAGGTGAGAGCGTTGATATGTTTGTTTCCACACAAAAAAAATTTAATCACGATAGTAGAATTTTAATTTCTACTTTTAGTAAAACTGGTGTTGGATTTGACCATCCAAAATTAGATATGTTAATTATTGCATCTGATGTTGAAGAAGGTATTGAACAATACGTTGGAAGAATTTTTAGAAGACAAGATACAACACCAATTATAATTGATATTTTAGATGATTTTAAACCTTTATATAATCATTATTTAACTAGAAGAAAATTATATTTAGAAACAGGTGCAGAAATAACAGATTATGAGAAAATATTTCCTTCTCCTATGAAATATATAAATTAAATTAAAAATAAAAATATTATAAAATAATATAAAATGTCATATCAAACAAAAGTAATGATTTTCCTTTTTTATTTATATTGGATAAGAAAAAGAAGAGAATCTCCTTAATTTTTATTTAATTTTTATTTAATTTTAATTTAAAAATTAAATTAATTTATTTTTTTTAATAAAATTTTTTTATATTTTTATATACTAAAATATAACATAATTTTATTAAAATGTTTGAAAATTTTGATTTAATGTCTGACGGATTAAGAATTGTATTATTCTTAGCAATATTATCTCTTTGGATTGCTTGTTTTGTGATTAACAAAAAAGCTATGGATGGTTTAAAAGCAAACAATATGGGTGAAATGAAAACTCAAGTTGAACAATTAAGAAATGCAACTTGGGCATTATATGCTGTTTATTTAATTTATTATTTCCAAAATTTAAATAGACCTATATTAGGTATGATGACTGGACGTTCTTCTATTGGTATTATTGGACTTGTATTAAGTACTATCTTAGTATTATGTATTACTCATCTTTCAAATACATGCATGGATGGTTCATGTGATGCAAAGATGGCACAATCACATCTTGACCGTGTTAATATTCTTCTTTCTGTTTTGGTTGTTGTTCATATTGGTACAATTGCATTTACTATGATGACTGCTAAATCAATTAAATATGGATTTACTGCTGAAATTTTGGATTTATTAAATACACCTAGAAGTGCAAGAATGTCTTCAAGAATGTCTTCAAGAATGTCTTCAAGAATGTCAAGTCCAAGCAGTTATTTTAGACGTTCACCTTTTCTTCATGGTGAATTGTAAAACTATTTTAAATATTTAACACAGTTTCGGGCATAACTCGATAAATTTATTTAAATTTAATTTATAAAAAATGATTTTTTTATAAATTTAAAGTGATACTATAAATTTGACAAAATGGAAAACTCAGAAATTCAACTTACACCTGATCAAGAAGAATTAATTGTAGAATTAGATAATTTTTTATATGACAGTAGATTATATTTTGGAGTATATGGACCAGCTGGTTCAGGTAAATCATTTACAATTGGACACTATGTACATAATAACGATTTATATACTCAAGTATTGTTCAGTGGAACAACACATAATGCTTGTAAAGTTTTAAAAGATAGTATTAGAAATACAGTTGAGACATTTTTTAAATTAAAACTTCACGAATTATTTTTTAATAAAAATTCACTAAAAAGTAATATTGACAAAGATATTATATATGGTAGAAAGTATATGTCTGAAATAACAGATGTAGATAATTTTAAAATACAATGTATAGAATCATTACATTTAAGAAATAAAAAACAATTTAAAACATTACATTCTCTTTTTATGTTTGAACAAACACGAAACGATAAACATGAAGTTACATTTACACCAAAATTAAGTACAGTTGAAAAAAAATCAAATAAATATAATTTTAGTCCAAAGTTCACAATAAAAGATAAATTATATTTTAAATCTTTAGAAAAAAAAGAAAAAAAATTAATGATAATTAATTTTTATAAAAATCATTTTAAATTTATGAAAGGATGCAAAATCATTTTCATTGATGAATCATCTATGATGAAAGAATTAGAATTTGAATATATAAAATATATTTGTAAAATATTAAAAGTTAAAATTATATTTTTAGGGGATAAATACCAATTGCCACCTGTTTCTGATATAGAATCTAATGAAAATGATAAAAATGATAAAAATGATAAAAATGATGAAAATGATAATAAAAATATAGACGAAACTATTGAAAATGAAACGTTTAATCTTATATTTAGCCCGGCTGTAACTTTAAAAGATAATTACACTCTTACAACAATTAAAAGAACGAGTGATCCTGTTTTACAAGAAGTTTATAAAGTATATAGAGATGCTATAGAAAATGTTTCAGAAGGTAAAATGATAATAAACAATCCTAAAAATATTCAATATCGTATAAAAAACGTAAATTCAAGTGATACATACTTAACAAAAAGACAAGATGACAAAATTGAAATAGTTGATTATATTATTAATCGTAGATTAAAAAATGAAAATATAAGAGCATTATGTTTTACCAACAATGAAGTAGATACCATGAATTATATTATAAGAAATAGATTATATGACAATCCAAAAGATAAATATTTAAAAGGTGAAAAACTACTCGTAAAAAAATATATGTGTTTACCAAAATTTACACTTGAACAATTCTCTAATATAAAAAAATATTTAAATCATGATAATAAAAAAATATTCAATTATATTCTTAAAACTGTTATATCCCTTGATATATTTGATTTAGAATACACTGAAGAAGAATTATCAATTATAAATGAAATATCAGAAATATTTAAAGACTTTAATTTGAAAAATGATAGTATAAAACTATATACAAGTGAAATATTAGAAATCACAGATATTGTAAAAAGATATATTTCTGTTAAAAAAAGAACAATAGAAATAAATATTATATTTTGTAAATATGAAAATAATACAACTTTTTTTATTCATTATGTAAATGAAAATGATTGGAAATTAATAAATGAAAGTTTATCAGAAATAAAAAATAATATAAAAAAAAAATGCAGTTTATACAAACTTCATAAATGTAGCAAAGAATGTAAAGAAAAATGTGATTCATATCACTCTACCGAACACAAATGTAAAGAAAAATGTAATATTTCTTCGCATCATTATTGTGATGAATGTGATGCTAGAGAATACAAAGGATTTTGTCCACATGATTTTAAAATATGTGATGAAAATTGTAATTTAGTTTGTCAAGAACATGATACTTGTGATTTTGAATGTGATAAATGTAAATCAAATCATAAAAATAATTATTCACAACACCTTTGGAATGAAAATTACGATTATATATCTTATATGATGAAGGCAAGTGTTGATTATTCTTATGCAACTACTGTTCATAAATCACAAGGTCAATCTATCGACAATGTTATTGTTTGTGAATATAATATTACAAATTGTATATTGAATAATTCTAAAATAAAAAATGACAAAACAAAAATATTATTATATTTAACTTGTATGTATACTGCAGTAACCAGATCAAAAAAAATACTTGCAAGATTAAAATAATTTTTAAAAATAAATAACTTTTATTATAATAAAATGAGTTTAATTGAAACAATTTTAGAAAAACATAAACCTGTTATTTATTTTCATAAAGATGAAAATTATTTTCCTTGTGATGCTGATTATTTTATAAAAAATTCTCATTTAATAAAAAACAATAAAATTATTGATGAAAATATGAATCAAACTAAACTTTATAATATTTCTCATAATGATAATATTAAAAATTTTGATAATACTTTTATACAACCTTTTAATGAAATTGTTATATATGGATTTAGATATAATTATGAAGATTCACCTTTATATTATTATTTAAGAGAAACTGAAGATAAATTGTATATATACTTTTTTCTATTTTTTGGATATAACGGAACTTATAATATTTTAAACTTAATGAATATAGGTCATCATTATAACGATGTTGAACACTTTACATATGAAATAAATAAAAATAATGGAAATTTAGAAAGAATTTTTTTCTCTGCACATGGAAAGTCTGAAGGGATATGGAAATCTTATAACGAATTAGAATTTGACGAGGAAAACAAGGGAATTGATAAAGAAAATAAAACAAGACCAATTATTTACTGTGCTAAATTTGGTCATGGATTTTATCCAAGAAATGGTTGTATTGTTCGTATGTTTGGATTTGCAAATGATTTAACAAATAAAGGATTTAAATTTTCAAATTATAATTATATAAAAATATTAAAACAAAATGATATTAATTTTAATCCTGAATTATGTGGATGGTTTTATTCAAATATAAAATTTGGTGTTGATGGAACAACACAAATATATAAACGTAACTACTTATTAGATGAAGATAAGGGTGCAAACTTCCAAACATTTATTCCTGAATATATTTTTGATATAACACCAAATATTGTCATTTTAATTTTAATTTTAATTTTATTAAAATTACTTGAAATTTATTTCAATATAAAAGACAGAACAAAAAAAACATTACTTATTATTTTTGTTTTTTCTATATTTATTTTTATACTTAAATATTTAAAAGAAGTTTTATCCAAAATTTAGATTTTAAATTTATGTTTTTGATTTTTAATTTTTAATTTTAAAATTAAAAATCTATTTTATTTAATAATAAAATGAAATATTTAGTTTTGTATATTATTTTAATTTTTGGAATATATATTTCTCTAAAATATTACTGTTATACAGACCAAAGAAATATTTTAGACACAAAAACTTCTATATTAGATTCTAAATCTAGTTCAATTGAAAACAATTCTTCATCTATAGAAGAATTTAGTCCATTAACTAGCTTATATGTTCAAAAAAATCCTAATATAAATTTTAGTTCATATATTGAAAAAAATTTACATGATGATTATGAATATATGTATCAGTTTCCAGAAAAAGTTTTAAAAAAAAATATAAAAGAAAATTTTGATGAAGGACGAATGTCCCGAATCCTGTCTCCTACGAGACCTATGTCCCCGAAGGGGTCCATTGATGATACGAATCAAATTAAATGGAAATCATTTGGAACTGATATATCTTCTGATTATGTAAAACAAAAAAAATCACAATTTAGAGAAATTTCATCTCCAAATATTTCTATCGAAAAATATAATGTTGAAAATTCAAATAAAATTTTAAAGAGACAACAAGACCATTTTAGAAAAGATATGGATTCTATTACCAAAGAAGATAGACAAGAAATTGCTTTATCAAATCTTATTACACCAAGAGTAATTGAAACATATGATTCTGTATCTGGTATTGCAAAACCAAAAGCTTTTGGTCTTGCTTTAAAAAAACAATTTAAATCTGTTAATAAACTTTCTAAAACATTTAGATCAATTCGTTTTAAATCCGATATTCAATTACCAAAACAATTTAATGGACCAGAAATATGGAAAGATTATTTAACTCCAATTAACGATCAAGGAATTTGTGGTAATTGCTGGGCACATGCTGGTTCTGCAGTATTAGCTGATAGATTTGCAATTTTATCTTTAGGAAAAATTAAATTTGTTCCTTCTCCTTATGAAATGACAATTTGTTCTTCTGATTTTCAAAATGTTGATATTCAAAAAGTTTGGAAAAATGAAGAAGAATTACAAAAAATGGATAAAAGAATGCATCAAGATAGATCTTGTAATGGAAATAATCTTTACGATACTGCTACTTCTCTTTTTACTGACGGTGTTACTGAACTTTCTTGTTTTCCTGATAAATTTAAAACTTCTAATGGAAAAGATGTAAACATTGGTAAAACAGAAAACGTTGATAATTTTCCTTATTGTTATTCTGTTACTGGTTTAGAATTAGATACATGTGTAGATGGAAAAACACCTATGAGAAAATATAGATGTAAAACTGCTTATGTTTGTTCTAAAGAAAATGATGATATAACATTAAAAGAAAGAAAACTTATGTATGATATATACAAATACGGACCTGTTATTGTTGGGTTTATGATGTTTCCTGATTTTGTTCATGATTATAATGGTAAAACAATTTATACACATTCAGATAAATCAGGTGGTGATCTAGGTGGACATGCTGTTCGTCTTGTTGGATGGGGTGAGGAAACTGTAAATGGTGAACTTATAAAATATTGGTGGATTGCTAATTCTTGGGGTAAAGACTGGGGTATTAATGGTTATTTTAGAATGAAACGTTGTATGCCTGAAATACAACTTGAAGATAATGTTATGTCTATTTTACCTGATTTTCCTGGAATGATTATTGAAGACCCTAGTTTAGAAGCAGTTGAAAGTGAAAAAGACATACAAATACAAAAATTTACAGGTCATTTTTTAGACAAAAAAACTGGATATTATAATACATCTATTGAAAAATTAAAAAATTGTCAAATTAGAGGTAAAATGTTTCCTTATATAAATGATAGTTTTTTAAAATATTTGCCAAATTATAAAGAATTTTTTTCAGCTAAAGTCTCTGAATATATATCTTCTAATAAAATTAATGAAATTTCTTATAATAATGATATTCCTACCTATTTTTGTAGTCAAGATTATACTCCTCCTGTTGTTCCTGAAATAACTTCTCCTCCT
>Ga0164293_10003878_pt1 | contig 12787 bp, 7 predicted proteins | sample GEODES118metaG_FD_111487 | JGI IMG/M metagenome (GOLD analysis project Ga0164293, IMG submission 111487) | Eutrophic lake water microbial communities from Lake Mendota, Wisconsin, USA - GEODES118 metaG | ecosystem: Environmental > Aquatic > Freshwater > Lake | place: USA: Lake Mendota, Wisconsin... | reverse complement strand
TGAAAATACGGGAAGCAACTTTTGGGTCTGCCTTCCCCCCTGATTTTTTCATTAATTCACCCATAAACAATCCCAAAAGTCCTTTTTTTCCAGACTTAAACTCTTTTACCTTATCTGGATTTTCGAGAAGCACCTCCTTAGCCAATGGGTTTAGGTAGCTTGAATCACTTTCTTGGATCAAGTTGAGACGCTGCGCAATTTCCAAGGGTGTAACTCCTGGATTAAGGATAAGTTCAGGATAAATCTTTTGAGCTGCAACCGAGAAAGAAACTTGCCCCTCCTCTACCAATTCGATTAGCTGGGCAATTACCTCCACTTTCAACGGAAAATCGGCGAAAGTAGTACCTGTCTCATTTGCCTGTGACTTCATTGGTCCCATCATCCAATTGGAAGCTGCTTTGTAGTGTCTAGTCTTGCTGCAAAGCGTATCAAAAAAGAGAGCCATCTCCTTACTTTCTGTGAGCAAGGCAGCATCGTATCTCGGCAATCCATAGATTTCCCTAAATTTTCGATACAAGGCATTTGGCAAGGCAGGCAGCTGAGCGCTTACCGATCCGATCCATTCTTCAGTTAGCAAAACTGGAGGCAAGTCAGGATCCGGAAAATACCGGTAATCGTTCAGTTCTTCCTTGGTTCGCATACTGCTAGTACAACCCCCATCCGCATCAAAGGTGCGCGTCTCAGAAATAACGGCAGTTCCCCCTTCGAGCAAACCTACTTGACGCTCGTATTCATAATCAATGGCACGACCCAAATTGCGGAAAGAGTTCATGTTCTTGACTTCCACTTTCTTTCCAAGTGTTTCTACTCCACGAAGTCTAACCGATACATTGGCATCGCAGCGCAGGGACCCTTCTTCCATTGATCCATCACAAATCCCCAAATACATCACCAGCTTTCTCACTTCATTCAAAAAAGCAACTGCCTCCTCGGAAGATCGAAGGCAAGGCTCGGTCACAATCTCAATTAAAGCCGTTCCTGCACGATTGAAATCCACCCAACTCTCTTCCTTTCCAGGAGCATGAATTAGTTTCCCTGCATCCTCTTCCAAATGAATCCGATTCAGCTGAACATCTAATTCACTTCCATCCTCTAAAATGAATGGCACCTTGCCCCCTAGGCAAATCGGTTCCTTGTCCTGTGTGATTTGGTAGCCCTTGGGTAGGTCTGGATAAAAATAATTCTTCCGATCAAAACTTGAGTGGCGGTTGATCCTGCACTCACAGGCCAAACCCATTCGTACAGCAAATTCAACTGCCCGCATATTGAGTTTGGGAAGCGTGCCAGGATGTCCCAAAGAAATCACAGAAACCTGGGTATTGGGATCTGCCCCGAAGCCAATTGCATCTTCAGCAAATAATTTACTTGAAGTTGCCAGTTGCGCATGCACTTCCAGTCCTACTACCAATTGGTACTTAACTGCTAGTTCTTTGGACAACATGGCGCTACTGCTTTCAATTACAATAAAATAGACTTCGCTTTGGCAACCACCTGGGGCAAACCAGCAAGGTCCTTCCCTCCAGCAGTTGCAAAGAAGGGCTGCCCTCCTCCTCCACCTTGGATTTCTTTGGCAAGTTCACGAACGAGGTTTCCTGCATGCAAGCCAGTTGCCTCCAACAAGGACTCATCAATAAAGACTGCGACCTGAGGCTTGTCCTCTATGGTTGCTGCCAACACGATACAGGCATTCGCCACCTCATTTTTCAATTCATACACCAACTTCTTTAAAAAGTCTGCATTGGGAAGTGTTACGGCAGCAATCAATACCTGCATGCTATCTTTCTGTACAAACTGTCCCTTTAGCTGCTCCTTGATGCCCGCGGACTTTTCCAATTGCAACTGCTCCAGTTCTTTTCTCAAGTCGTTTCGCTCTTGAACCAAGGATTCCACCGCTTTGACCAGATCTCTTGGATTCTTTAGCAGCTCCTGAATTTCCTTCACCAAGGCTTCCTGCTCACGCAAATACTGCTCAGCAGCTGTGGAGGTAATTGCTTCAATACGACGCACTCCTGAGGAAATGGACCCTTCACTGCTGATTTTAAACAATCCGATTTGACTAGTTTGGGACACGTGAGTACCTCCACAAAGTTCAACCGAAAAATCTTGATCAAACGTGATCACTCGAACAAAATCCCCGTATTTTTCCCCAAATAAGGCTGTCGCACCTAGCTTTTTAGCATCTTCAATAGGCACATTGCGCTGTTCGATCAAGGAGATATTTTCACGCACTTTGGTATTGACTATGGCCTCAACTTGCGCAATCTCTTCTTCAGTCATCTTCCCAAAGTGGGAAAAATCAAAGCGAAGCAAATGCTCATTGACCAAAGATCCACGCTGTTGGATATGCTCCCCTAAAACGGATTTGAGCGCAGATTGAAGCAGGTGCGTAGCAGTATGGTTGTTCATGGTGAGCTGACGCTTCTCCCGATCCACCACGGCAAAAAACTGCGCTTCAGGATGCTGAGGAAGTTTCTCTACAAAATGAACAATCAAGTCATTCTCTTTTTTGGTATCCAAAACACGAATTTGTTCCGCATCGGTCTTCAACCAACCCGTATCACCAATTTGGCCTCCACTCTCTGCATAAAATGGTGTTCGATCCAATACCAGTTGGAATCGATCACCTTTTTTGTCGGTAATGGTACGGTATTTAACAATGTGCGAATAGGTATCCAGCATGTCGTACCCGACAAATTCCACTCCTGAATCCTCTTGCACCATCACCCAATCTCCGGTATCTTGCTCAGAAGCAGCTCGGGAACGGGTCTTTTGCTTTTCCATTTCTTCTGCAAAGCCTTTTTCATCGACTGAAAATCCATTTTCACGGGCGATGAGGGACGTGAGATCTAATGGGAATCCGTAGGTATCGTACAACTCAAAGGCAGTCTTTCCAGAGATCACCTGCTGGTTGGTGGCTAGTAAATCTGCCTTGATGCCATCCAACATCCGAAGTCCATTGTCCAGCGTACGCAAGAAAGAGGCTTCTTCCTCTTGAATAACCTTGGCAATAAATTCCTGCTGCGCACGAACTTCTGGAAAAATATCTCCAAAATTCTCAGCGATTAGCGGTGTCAATTCAAATAAAAATGGCTTGTGGAATCCTAGGAAGGTATAGCCATAGCGTACTGCTCTTCTTAAAATTCTTCGGATCACATAGCCCGCCTTGTTGTTGGATGGAATTTGTCCATCGGCAATGGTAAAAGATATCGCTCGGATGTGATCTACAATTACCCGGAAGGCAATGTCTGTAGGCTCGTCTTTACCATAAGATTTGCCTGATTTACGCTCCAATGCAGCGATAAAAGGCATAAACAAATCGGTATCGTAGTTGGAGGATTTGTGTTGAATCGCTCGTACCAAACGCTCAAAGCCCATTCCTGTATCCACATGCGTAGCAGGAAGTGGTTTCAAACTTCCGTCAGATAGACGGTTGAACTGCATAAATACCAAGTTCCAAATCTCAATCACCTGCGGGTGGTCGTTGTTGACCAACTCACGACCTGGAACTGCAGCGCGCTCAGCAGCAGTACGCAAATCAACGTGAATCTCAGAGCAAGGACCACAAGGACCGGTATCTCCCATTTCCCAGAAGTTATCCTTCTTTGAACCCATGATGATGCGATCCTCTGCCACTATATTTTTCCATAGGTCATAGGCCTCTTGGTCCTTGGCTAGATTGTCTCCAGCATCTCCTTGGAATACGGATACGTACAATAGGTCTTTGGGCAACTTGTAAACATCGGTCAACAGTTCCCAAGCCCATTCTATGGCTTCTTTTTTGAAATAATCTCCAAAAGACCAGTTTCCCAACATTTCAAACATGGTGTGGTGGTAGGTATCTACCCCCACTTCCTCCAAATCGTTGTGCTTCCCACTTACTCGAAGACATTTTTGAGAATTGGCTACTCGGGGGAATTTGGCCACCTCATTGCCTAAAAAAGCATCTTTGAATTGATTCATCCCCGCGTTGGTAAACATCAACGTGGGATCGTTTTTAACTACAATGGGAGAAGAAGGAACGTACTGATGCTGCTTGGATTGGAAAAACTCGATATACGTACTTCTGATTTTTTTGGCTTCCATGGAAGATTGTCGGTACAGTGGCTAAAACTAGTTGGACTGCATCTGTGAAATAAATTCAAATGCAGGCCACAAATTTAATAGAATTGACTGGCTTATGCACGGCTATTTGCGTTTTTGACAAAAAGCTTTGCCTGGTATTTGGGATGATTTTTTACACTAGTTGGATTCTAGTTTGTGGGAAATGAATACGGAAGATTCTTTTTATATTCGTTTTTCGAACCCCATCTCCATGTCCTACCTCGAGCAGATCTCATCTCCTACCCTCCTTATCGACGAAAAAATCACCCGAACCAATCTTAAAAAGATGGCTGTTAAAGCACAGGCACTCGGTAAAAAGTTGGTTCCTCACTGGAAAACTGCCCAATCCCGTACCATTGGAAATTGGGCAAAAGAGTACGGCATCCAGGAGGTAACAGCATCCTCAATTTCCTTAGCCGAATACCTCTGCGGTCAAGGCTGGGATTCCATTCACATCGCTTTTCCTTTCAATATCCGTGAAATCCCAAGACTCAATCGCCTAGCGGCAAAGCAAGGGATTTCGGTACAAGTAGTCAATGTCGCTACAGCAAAAGCGCTTGCTGAGGGTCTGACCGAAAAGGTGGAATTCTTTGTGGAACTGGATGCAGGCTATGGGCGAACAGGCATTCAAGAGACCCAAGAAGCTGAGCTGGAAGCAATTTTAAGCCAAGCGGATGGAAGTGAATTCTTAAAATTTAAAGGCTTTTACATCCATCCGGGGCATACGTACTACGGAAAAGATACCGATAAAATACATTTGGAAAGTCAAGAGGCACTTGCCAAAATGAAAGCAAAGTACCTACATCGCTACCCCAACTTAGTGACTCGCCTAGGCGATACGCCGGGATGCGCCGTTCGAAGTGAATTTGGGGAGGTTGATGAATTAGGCCCTGGAAATTTTGTGTTTTTTGATCTGATGCAAGTGCAATTAGGCAGCTGCACCAAAGAAGATATTGCCGTTTGCTTAGCAGTACCAGTAGTAGACATTCGAAAAGATCGAAAGGAGATCCTCATTCATGGTGGAGGAGTTCACTTGGCAAAAGATGTCCTGATCAACGAAGACGGAAGCAAAAATTTCGGGGAGATTGTCATGCTGCACGAGAAAGGTTGGAGCATTCCAAGCCACCGTTCCTTCGTGAAAAGCATTTCCCAGGAACATGGGATCGTTCAGGCTTCCGACGAGCTATTGGCATCCCTGCAAGTGGGTGATTTGCTAGGGATTTTGCCTGTGCATTCCTGCATGACGGCAGATTGCATGGGGAGCTACTTGAGTTTGGATGGCCAAGTGGTAGACCATGCTGAAGGAGCGCGGTAATTTACCCTTGATTCAAATCTGTTAGAAGCCCCTCAAAAATCATCAAGGATTTAAACCTTGTTCAATTTCCATTTCCCTTTTCTGAAAAAGTAAAGCGCAACAAGCGCATGCAGAGAATGGCAGGTTGCAATGGCAATAAATATACCCAAATAGCCCAATTCTAGAGGAAAAGCGAGCAAGTAAGCCATTGGAACTTCGACACCCAGCAATACTACGGCATTGATCCAAGCGGGGGTCTTGGTGTCTCCTGCTCCATTAAATGCTTGGGTAAGCACCATCCCAATCGCAAAAAACACGTAGCCTAGCGCAATCACCCACAAGCCCTGAGCAGCCACTTCACCGACCTCCGGAATACTGGTAAACAATCCAACCAATTGCTTGCTGAAAATCAGGTAAATTCCCGTAACCGATGCCATGAAAATCACATTGTAACGAACTGTCAGCCATACGGCTAATTCGGCTCGCTTTGTTTTCATGGCGCCAAGATTTTGCCCAACCAAAGTTGCCGCTGCACCAGATAATCCCCAGGCAGGTAAAATGGTGAAGATCAAAATCCGAAATGCAATGGTATAGCCCGCCAAAGCCGCCGAACCAAATTCCGCATTCATTCGAGTCAAGGCTACCCAGGATAAGGAATCGATCAAGGATTGTCCCATTCCTCCCAAGGATAATTCAACGATTTTTTTGACCGTCTCCCAGCTTAACGCAATGTTTTCCTTGAGGATTTTGAGTTTGTGCTTTCCATTGAATAGGTGGTACAACTGGTAAACAACTCCCATGCTTCTACCAAAAGTAGTGGCAATAGCAGCTCCATCTAACCCATACCCATCCCAAGAACCAATTCCAAAAATCAACAAAGGATCCAATACAATATTGAGCCCATTTGCAATCATTAAGGAACGCATCGCATGGTGCGCTTGACCTGCACCTCGGAAAGCTCCATTACATAAAAAAAGCAAAAGAATAGCTGTATTCCCTGCAAAGACAATTCTGGCATAATTTGACCCTGATTCAATGAGCTGTTCGTCGGCACCCATCAATCGGAGTAGGTCTGCTGCATACAACCAACCCAAGACCCCGAGCACAATGGAAATTAAGGCCCCAATCACTAACAATTGGAAAGTTGCTGAACCTGCGTCGGAGTAATTTTTTTCCCCAAATCTCCGAGACACAAGGGCGGTTGCAGCCATGCTCAAGCCAAAACCCAGCGCATAAGTCAACACAATGACCGACTCGGTCAATCCCACAGTCGCAATGGCGTATTCCCCAAGTTGTGCCACAAAAAATAGATCCACAATGGCAAATGAAGACTCCATCATCATTTCCAAGATCATGGGTAGCGCAAGAATAAAAATGGCTGTCTTCAAAGGAAGACGGGTAAAGTCTTGCTCCTTACCTGAAAGGGCATCTTTAATCAGTTGCCAGGTCATAGAAATAATGGTGGACGAATGAAGCTCACCAATCTAGGAAGGGTGAAGCAAGAAATTTGGTACACAAAACAACAAAAAAAACCGCACAAGGCGGTTTTTAATCCAAATGAAATTTGATTTACAAGAATAATGGTCCCTTTTGAAATTACGAATAGCTTAAAGCGAAGTAGATTAATGAGGAATTGATTAGTATGAAAAATATAAACATAACTAAATTAATTACCCTAATCATCTTTTTTTCGAATGAATCTATAACACCATCTTTAAATATTAATGAAGGTAAAATACCTAAAATTGCGATCATGGCAACTATTAAAACAATGCAAAATGCATTGATAATTTCTGCTAAGGAAAAAACATTTGTGGATGGTAATTTTGAAGCTAGAATATAACTACCCCCGGCAGCTGTGAATAGTGCACCAACTGTGTATCTACTTGGATCTGGTGCAAAAGGAGCTATGAAGGTTACCAATACAGCGATATATAAAATTAAAAATAGTTTTAAAATTACAGATATTCCCCCCTTGTAGATTCTAACTGCCATTCTGTATTGAGAAAAATCCACTTTATAGTCAGCAGAGAATTTTGGATTTCCTCTCGCTGATTTATAAGCATGGGGCTTTTCTATCATTTTAACATTATTGTCTTTTTCATAACCATTTACCATTACTCTTGAGCTTACTTTAGAATCTTTGGTGTCTGGTTCAAAATATAGATTTTTTCTATCAATCCATTTATGTTCAATCGGTATAATCAAATTATGTTGATCAATTGGATACAGAGAAACATCAAAAAATTGGGTACTTTTTGCTTTTACGTAATATTGAATGTATTCAACCTTGTTAATTGAGTCTGTATATCGGTCAACCAAATCAGTTTTTAAAATTTCTCCGTTAATTACCGTAAATGGAAGTTCATTTTGGTGTGCTAAACTTTTTTCCCCTAAAAAGTCGATCTCATTTGGATTCCATTTAAACCACAAATAAAATTCATAAGTCCAATAAGATTCTTTAATATTTAGGTCTTCAATTCTTTCTAGATAGGTTCCAATTACAACTTTTTTTGAACTTGGTGGTATTAAAAAACTATCTGAGGCAGTTTTACCTGAGTCTGGAACTTTAGGATCCATGGTGTCTTTCATATTTTTGCTCACATTGGTAGCCATATCCTTTATGAAACTGGATATTGTATATGAAAAAGCAAATCCTGAAATTAATATACCAATTAGGAAAATCATTAAAATTACATGCGATGTTTTCTTTTTATTAAACATATAATGTTTTTTTTATACTTTTTTTATGTAAATAATAAATTTAAAGTGTACCAAAACAAGTCCAACTTCCAAGTAGTGGTAATTGCTGCAGTAGGGCTTTAACTTGTGGTAAATTAAATCAAATTAGTCGATTTTGTCCATGAATAGTTTCAATTATATTTATTAGTTTTCAGACGAAGCAACCTCAATGGACTTCATTGAAGAACGAAGGGTGAATTAGAAAAATTTGAACAAAAAAAAACCGCGAAATCGCGGTTTTCTGATGAAACAAGTCGGTGAATCCTTTAGGCTAAGCCCAACTTTTCAAGATGCGCTTCTTTGATTTTTCGACGCAGGATCTTGCCCACATTGGTCTTTGGAAGTTCGTCCGTAAAAAAGACTTCCTTAGGAACTTTGTAATTGGTCAAAAACTCTTTGCAGTGTTCAATTACTTTTTCTTCCGTGAGCGCAGCATCTTTCTTGACCACATAAGCAACCACTTTTTCTGTGGATTTCGGATCAGGCATACCGATCACTCCTACTTCCAAGACTCCAGGACAAGAAGCAACCACATCTTCCACTTCATTGGGATACACATTGAATCCCGACACTAAGATCATTTCTTTCTTTCGGTCCACAATCTTGATAAATCCGTCGGCATCCATGACCCCGATATCTCCAGACTTAAACCAATCTCCATGCATGACAAGGGCTGTTTCTTCAGGTCTATTCCAATAGCCACGCATCACCTGTGGGCCTTTGATCAAAATCTCTCCTCGCTCACCTAGCGCAACTGCATTGCCTGCATCATCGGCAATCATCACCTCGGTATTTGGAAGAGGCATCCCAATGGTACCAATTCGTTCGGTTCCATCGATGGGATTACAAGTGGCTACAGGAGCTGTTTCTGTTAAGCCATACCCCTCTGCAAGCGGTACCCCAGTGACTGCTTTCCATTTTTCAGCAGTCGCTTTCTGCACGGCCATGCCTCCTCCTACTGCAATCTTCAAACCTGAGAAATCCAATTTACCAAAGGCCTCCTGATTCAATAATCCATTGAACAGGGTATTCACTCCCGTGATCACAGTGAAGCGCTTCTTTGCTAAATCTCCGATAAAGGCCTTCATGTCTCTTGGATTGGTAATCAACACATTATGTGCACCTATTTTCAACATGGCAAGACAGTTGACTGTCAAAGCGAAAATGTGGTAAAGCGGCAATGCGGTAATTACGATCTCTTCTCTTTCCCGCAACTTGGGTTTCATCCAAGCCGAGATTTGCTGCATGTTGGCCACAATATTTCCATGGCTTAGTTCCGCTCCTTTAGACACCCCTGTAGTTCCCCCCGTGTATTGCAAAAACGCAGGGTCTTCCAAGGTCATCGCCACCTTTGAAAAAGAATGCTTTGATCCCAAAGCCAAGGCTTTTTTGAATCCGACCGCCTCTGGAAGGTTGAATGCGGGAACCATCTTTTTGACATGCTTCACCACAAGGTTGACAATGGAACCTTTCAATCCTCCCAACAAATCTCCCAACTCGGTAACCACCACATGCTTGGCCTGAATTTCAGTTTTGATCTTCTCAAGATTTGAAGCAAAGTTGGCCACAATCACCACCACATCTGCACCAGAATCATTGAATTGATGCTTCATTTCAGAAGGGGTATACAGTGGATTGGTATTCACTACCACCATCCCTGCTCGAAGGGCGCCAAACATCGCTACTGGATACTGCAATACATTAGGCATCTGAATGGCAACTCGGGATCCTTTGCTCAGCTTCAATTCGTGGATTAGGTAATTGGCAAACTGTGCACTCAAACGGTCCAACTCCTGAAAAGTCAGGGTTTTGCCCATGCATTCGTAGGCTACAGCTGTTCCAAATTTCTTGACACTTTCTTCAAAAAGCTCCGTAACACTGGAATAGGCGGTACAATCAACTTCTTGAGGAACTGCCGAAGGATAAAATTTAAACCAAGAGAAATCGTTCATTTGTCTACTATTTTGGGTGTATTAAAATTCAATTACTTAAAATAGTTGGGCATAGCCAAGCATCAGGCGCACTATTTCAATATTTTTCGAGCAATCAGTTCTTTCATGATCTCGTTGGTGCCTGCATAGATCCGCTGTACCCGAGCATCTGCCCAAGCACGAGCCACCCCATATTCCCACATGTACCCATATCCCCCGTGCAGTTGCACGCATTCATCGGCTACCTTGCATTGCAGTTCGGTCATGTTGTACTTGGCGGCGGAAGCCATGGCCGAATCAAGCTTTCCTTCATTGTGCAATAGCACCAGGTAGTCGCAATAAATCCTCCCCTGCTCCACCATGGCAGCCATTTCGGCTAGTTTAAACCGGGTATTTTGGAATTCGCTAATGGCCTTTCCAAAGGCTTTTCGCTGCTTTACGTAGTCAATGGTACTTTTAAGGGCATATTCAGAAAGTGCAATCGCCGCCAATGCCACGACCAAGCGTTCCTGCGCCAATTCAGTCATTAGGTAGGTGAATCCCTCTCCAAGCTTTCCCAACAAGTTTTCCTTGGGCACCTTGACCTCTTCAAAAAACAGTTCGCAGGTATCCTGCGCATGCAAACCTACCTTTTCGAAGGGCACACCCTTGGTAAATCCTGGCATTCCTTGCTCAAGAATAAACAAAGAAATTCCCTTGGCTCCACGGCTTGGATCTGTTTTGGCAGCCACTACGATCACGTCAGATAGGTATCCATTGGTGATAAAGGTCTTGGATCCATTGATGAGGTAGTGATCCCCTTGGTCCATGGCAGTAGTAATCATGCCCTGCAAATCAGAGCCAGCACCAGGCTCAGTCATGGCTACTGCGCCAATCCATTCCCCACTGACCATTTTAGGAATGTATTTTTTCTTTGCCGATTCCGTGGCGTAGTGCAAAATGTAGGGCATCACAATGTCGCTGTGCAAGGGATACCCTATCGCAGGACCTGAACAACCACTCAAACCCAATTCCTCAATAAAAATAGCAGGGTAACGAAAATCTTGAATGGCCAGTCCGCCCAATTCCTCTGGAGCCTGCATCCCTAAGAATCCATTTTCTCCGAGCTTGAGCCAGGATTCTCTGCTTACCATTTTTTGAACCTCCCAAGTCGCATTATTTGGGATAATTTCTTTTGCAATAAAATCTCTAACGCTTTGGCGAAATAAGTCAAGCTCCTCCGTAAAGAGCGATCGATGAAGTCCGAACATATTTGGGTTTAGGTTTACTTTTCAAAAATAGAAAAATAGCTAGTTAAGCGAGCATAAATCAATTTTTCAACTGGAATAATCTCCCTAAATCCGCTACTTCTTTGAATCGAAAGCCTAAATTTGACGACTACTGAGAAAATGATCGACATCCAACAAAATTCCCCCATCGAACTCCTCCAAACCTTAGGTATTTGGAAGTCTGGTGAACACATCACCCATACCGAAGTACCAGGAGAAAGTAACATGAACTTAGTGCTTCGAATAAAAACGAATCTGGGTAGCTACATCCTCAAGCAGTCCAAATCGTATGTTCGAAAATACCCGCAAATTCCAGCTCCCATCAGCCGAATTGAGGTTGAATACCGATTCTTGACAGTCCTCAACAGAAATCTTTACCTGGCATCCCATTCCCCCAAAGTGCTTCATTACGATTCCCAAGCGCATCTCATGCTCTTGGAGGATTTGGGCAAAGGAAGCGACTTTCTCCCCCTGTATGGAGGGATCAGGCAGCTTCAACCCAATGAACTCATTCATCTAGTGGAGTATCTAATGCAGCTTCATCAGGTGCAGGTTACCGAATTCCCCGATACAGACGGCATGCGTATCTTAAACCACGAGCATATTTTTGAGTTTCCCTTTTTGGAAGAAAACGGGTTTGACCTAAACCAAATCCAGCCGGGATTGCAAGAGGCAAGCCTCCCCTACAAACGTGACGCCGTACTCAAAGCAAAAATTCATTCGCTTGGACAGCGCTACCTCAAAACTGGCAAAACCCTCATGCATGGCGATTTTTACCCAGGTAGCTGGCTAGAAGTAGCCTCTGGCATCAAAATCATTGATCCCGAATTTGGTGGCTTGGGCGATGCTGAATTTGATCTTGGTGTATTCCTCGCGCATCTGGACCTTACGAAGCAAGACCCTAAAGTAGCCCAACTGGTGCAGACCACCTACAACTTACCCCTAGATGGGGACTTGGTACAGCAGTACCGAGGCGTGGAACTCCTACGACGCTTAATTGGGATTGCCCAATTGCCAGTAACTTTAAGTTTAGATGAAAAAAAATCCCTTCTTGCCCATGCACGAACTTACCTCATGTCCTAAATGAAAAAGCTAGTCTTTGTTTTTATTGCCTTACTATCCTTCTCGTGTGCGAAACAGGAACCTGAAGTAGTATCCAACTCATTTTCCAAGGACATCCCTACCGAATTTGGATTAACCGAGGCAGAACTCTACGACAAAGTTTTGGGAATGCTGGTGGGTTCCGCCATCGGCGATGCCATGGGTGCACCCACCGAAATGTGGTCACGCGATGCGATTCAACTGGAATATGGATTTGTAGAAGACCTAGACTCCATGGTACGCGAGGCATCTCCTGAGGGAATCTGGAAGGCCAACTTACCGGCTGGAGGCACCACGGATGACACCCGATGGAAAAACCTGACTGTAGATTATTTGCTCAGTCAAAAATC
>Ga0164293_10003875_pt1 | contig 12794 bp, 16 predicted proteins | sample GEODES118metaG_FD_111487 | JGI IMG/M metagenome (GOLD analysis project Ga0164293, IMG submission 111487) | Eutrophic lake water microbial communities from Lake Mendota, Wisconsin, USA - GEODES118 metaG | ecosystem: Environmental > Aquatic > Freshwater > Lake | place: USA: Lake Mendota... | reverse complement strand
TTAGATCCTGCTCTTAACATAGAAACTGCCGTAGCTATGTTGCTCATACCACTTTTAGAATTGATTGCTGACCCATTCTGGAATCCATCTCCTGAGTCAGTAATAGTTATCTTGTTCGTTTTTGAATCAACCTCAACCTTAATAAAAGGCATTGCTTTCTTCATTCTTTTCGCCTCGTCTACACAGTTAGAAAATATCTCGTCAAATAGCTTATACATTCCGACCGATATCTTTCTATTCTCCATGTAAATCTTTCCGTCTCTAACTATCGGTATATTTTCTTCAGAGATCTTTACGGACCCAACATAAAGAGTCGGTCTGCTAATTATATGTTCAAAATCAGAAAGTACCTGTATTTCCTTTGAAGCTTGTTTCATCTGTCTATCTTATCAATAAACCAAAAATGATTTCATAAAAAAAAGCCGGAGTGTTACCTCTGGCTTTTTTAAAAATAAAAATATATGGACTATTTAAGATTTCTTGTAAAAGACTTCGTCAACTTTCAAAGGATCAATAACTGCTATTTTTGTCATATCTCCTTTTTTATAGAAAGAGTAAGGAATAGCTAGTATCTTTCCGTCGTCCGAAATGTTAGTGACAACAAATTCCGAATCGAAGAAGATATTTCTCTTGTCACCAAATCTATCTACATCGATGTCATCAGTTTCTGGATTGTATCCTTGGCTTCTCATAGAATTAGCAATTCTTTCGCGCTCCTTCTGGATAAGGTCTCTAACGTAATCAGGGGTTCCTTTTCCTTGTGTAGGTACTTCTGCGATAACAGTTACCTCGGAAATCTCGCCTTTCTCTTTCATTTCTAGAAAATCCTTCAAAACGTCAGCAAGCTCTGAATACTTAGCAGTAAAATCAGGCTCAGCTGAAGGTGATTTTTGCAAATCGTCTTCATTGTAAACAGGAATAGCTGCCTCAAATACCTGTTTTACCGTGAAATTTTCATAAAGTGTAATATGTCTCATTGTTTGATGTTTTTCTTTTTTCCCAAAATTCATGGGGCTTTTAGTGTATATATCCGCCGTAATAATAGTTTTAAAATCCAAGGCTACAAATATAAGACATTTTATTTAAATTATAACGATCCTGCTTTCGATTTTTTTATTTCATATCCTTTTTGATAAAGATCTAGATTCTTTTTTAATCTATTTTGTTCTTGCTCTGGTAAATCCTTAAAGAATTCAGATTTAATGATATCTGTTGTTTTTTCTATCGATAATTCAGGATTTCCCGTGTAATAAGAAGCTAAGGAATACTCATCCAATAATCTCCATTGCCACATTTCTGGCTCAACGAAAAGTATATCTGAGCATCCCGGACTTTTTGAAGCAATGTTGCCATAGGCAAAAGCTAAAACATATCTTTTTTGCTCTCTCAATTTTCGCATTGTATGGAATGCAGCTTCAAGACGCTGCGGGCGATATTCCCAGGCTTTTGAATAAGCATTACTAACCTCGTCTGCTGGTGCTTTGAGTTTTTCCTTGATCTTAGCCATCATATACAAAGAGTAGTAAACCTCTTCTTCCCATCCTCCGGCTTCTGCACGGTTTTTATATGCTAGGTAAGCCTTTTCCTCCTGTTCAGAATCACGGTAGCTTTGTGCTAGGTAAAACATATACCTGTGGTTATCTGGTTCTTCAACCAATGCTTTCTCTAGGATAATAGCATCATTTGCATATTTCTCCTGTACACTCGAAGCTCTTTTTAACGGAGAAATATCAGCACTTACATAGCATCCTTTAATTTGTGAGTGCTTTTGTTCCTTCTGGTCCAAATGTAAGTACTCGTGTAAAACCCCTTTATAGCACCAATCCTGATCAGATTTAACAATCTGTGCTCTATAGTATTGTAAGCCTTTTAATTTATATTTAACCTGGTAGCAGTCAACCGTATCATCTTCAATTCCGATAAATGGATTAGCCATCCCATCCTCTAACATGAATGTGTCATCGGCATCTATAATCCATCTATAATCGCATTTACCCTTAGAGAGTTCTAGACTTTCAGTGCGGTTTACTTCAAAGTTTACCCATGGACGTTCGTGTAATTCACCTTCTATGCCAAGATCTGAAGTTACCTTTCTAATTACGTTTAGCGTATCATCGGTTGATCCTGTGTCTACTATAACCCAATAAGATATAAAAGGAGCAACAGCTCTTAAGCATTTCTCAATGTTATCATCCTCGTCTTTAACTATCATCACTAAGCAAAGCGACATAGTCTGTTTAGCATTTTTTTGGTTATCTGGAACTATATGTTCAGATATTACTAGACCGGAATTTTTGGTTTTTGTCTTTTTTGCCATGAAATAGATTTTAGAATTATATGCTAAATTCTAAAAAAAATTCCGGCTATACCGGAATTAAATAAATCTATCTCTTGATTTTATGAGCTTATCGAAGTAATCGGGGAAATCAGCTTTCTCCTTTAACCTCTGAAAATCCGGGATGTCCCAATATGGAGCAACTACTTTAGAAACCTCGTCAGGATCGGAATTTAGGTCGTCTTTAATCTTGCCGACCAGTATTGTCTCTATTTGATCTAGTGACCAAATGCCGCTATCTGTTTCATCCAACATATTACTTAGAGTAAATCTACTGGTTCTAAAAAGTGGGCTTGAGAATGCTCCTGAGAATTTTTTAGGATATCCTTTAAGAGAAACTAAAGGATTGCGTCCAACGTCATAAAATGAGGTTCTTGTTAAGCTATTCCCAACCTCGACAGGTCCTCCATCCAATGTTTTTAAATTGTTATTATTACAAAGGAAATCCTCTTCAATTATCTGTGTACATCCTTTTAGACTATCGATTTTATTATGCGACACATCAACGTAACCTTCGACCTCGTAGGGAAATCCTTCACAGTTTTTTAAATTATTCTTGAAAAGATCCATGGATCCATGTATTTTAGAAAATTTAATACCCATTAGGTTATTGTAATACCCGTACCTTAAAACAAAGTCACCAAATATTTCAACCATACCTGTTTTTGGATCTATCACGTAAAGATCGCTGCTTACTTGGGTTCCTTTCCTACCCATCTCTTTAAGCCTTCTGCGGGAATTATCATTAACCACTATATGTTCTTCCAAAAACTCTATCTGGTCAGGACTTAGATAATCGATATTATCAGTCTCAAATAATCTATATGGTTTTAGATTTTTCAATCCTTACTAATTTTTAGTTTCTTAGCTACAATACTAACTATCTTTCCAGATTTACCAAGATCTTTTACCTCGATAAGCTTTCTACTTTTTCTATATTGATCTATAACAGGAACGGTCTTAACCTCATAATCCTGGAATCTCTTTTCAACTACTTCGGGGTCCTTGTCATCTTTTCTATCCTCCTTTTCCGCTCTTTTAGCTATTCTTTTCAGTGCGATGTCTTTATCAACATCCAGGTAGATAGCATGATTTAATCCGAGTCCAAGTTCGCCCAATACCTTATCAAGCATTTTAGCCTGCTTTAATGTTCTTGGGAATCCATCAAGTATGATATTTTTGGACATATCAAGTTTCTCAAATCTTTCTTTTAAAAGATCCGTCATTTCGCTATCTGTTACAAATTTACCAGACTCAGATTTTTTCTTGATGTTTTCATCGGACGAATTTCTGATCATTTCTCCAGTACTCACGTGCTGAAAATCATAATCATCCTGAAGTCTTTTACTTACCGTTCCCTTGCCTGATCCAGGAGGTCCCATAATAGTAATAATTTTTCCCTGTTTATCAGGAATCTCCCTTTCTAGTAGAAATCCATAAAAATCTTTAACGTTCATTATCCTGTTGAATCTATAAATTTAATTTCTTTTATGCCAATAAGTTCAGGCTTTTCAAATGATTTGCATCTTGCACGGTGAGTATGGACAAAAAAACCATCCTTATCTATTCCCATATCAAATCCAGAAGGTAGATTTCCATCCGCTATTTTCTTTTTAAGATCTGAGTGTAACGAAAGTCCGGTTATTCTTCCTTTTTTACATTTAGTGTAAGAACCTAATAGGGAAAGTGCAAGCTCCTTGTTTTCACTAGAAATACCTCTTGCATATTTTATAGAATCCCTAACATCCACATGATCTGCAGATTTCAGTGATTCATTTATGAAATCATCATAACATATAATTTTTTCCATACCCTATATATCTAGCTCCTGCATAAACATAAAAAACCCCATCATATAATGACGGGGTTTTTTATGGCTTAATATTTTAATTAACTAGAACACCCGAAGCAATCGAATGCACTATCCTCTGGTTTAGCCGGAAGATTCATTGCAGAATAATCTACTGAAGGATTTTCTGGTAACGACTGTACATTTTCAACGGTAGATTTTTCTATATCCAATGCTAAATGCTTAGCTCCAGTTGAGATTGCTTTTGTTCTCAGATAGTAAGACATCGTTTTTAATCCTTTTTCCCATGAATAGAAATGAGAAGAAGATATCTTAGATAATGTTGGGTTGCTCATGTAGATATTCATTGACTGAGATTGATCTATGAAAGGTGCACGATCTGCAGCCATGTCTATTAACTCACGCTGAGAAATTTCCCAAATTGTTTTATACTTCTTTAAGAGATGTTCGATTCTCTTTACTTTCTTCTGATAGTTCTTATCCTCAGAATCCAAATATTTATTGAAGTTAATATTTTGGATTGAACCATCGTTCATAATAATTTCGTTTTTCAAAGATTCAGACCAAAGTCCGATTTTTTCAAAATCATTAATTAAGTACTTATTGGCAATCATAATTTCGCCTCCAACTACACGACGATTAAATAATGCTGAGTGAGCAGGCTCTGTCATTTCGAATGATCCTGTTACCTTAGCTGAACTTGCTACAGGCATTTGTGCACAGAATAAACTGTTGCAAATACCGTGATTAGTTACATCTTCTTTTAGAGCTTTCCAATTCCAGTTGCCTGATAATTGATCTTCAGTAATTCCCCACATATCAAACTGGAAAATACCTTTTGACATAGGTGATCCTTTGAAGTGCTTGTAAGGTGCATATTTTCCTTCCTTACATAGTTCATTACTTTCATAAATTGCAGCAAAGTAAATTGTTTCGAAGATCTCTTTGTTCAATTTCTTAGCTTCCTCAGAAGTAAAAATGTAATCCATTAAATAGAAAACATCTGCTAATCCTTGTGTTCCTATAGCAATTGCTCTTTGGTCCAATCCGCCTTTTTTACCCTTTTGGGTGCTATAGCTATTTACGTCTATTACAACATTCAATGCTCTAACTATCTTTCTGGTCTGTTCAAAAAGAAGTTGGTGGTTAAATGTACCGCTTTCAACAAAATTCTTAAGAACCAAACTAGAAAGAGTGCAAATAGCTGTGGTCTTTTCATCCGTTGCTTGGAATACCTCTATACAAAGATTACTTTGTCGAATAACCCCAATGTTCTGGTGATTCGTCTTTTTGTTTGCGCTATCTTTAGATGCTAAATAAGGAACTCCCGTTTCAACCTGTGATTCGATAATTTTAAACCAAACAGATTGAGCCTTAACTTTTTTACCTAGACCCATTTCAACGGCTTTCTGATAATTTTCTTCGTACTCATCTCCATAAGATTCGTGCAAAGGCTTTATCCCTGCCTTAAGTATATCGTTTGGACAGAATAAATACCAGTCGCCATCTTCTTTAACCGCTCTCATGAAGTTATCTGGAACCCATAAAGCAGTGAAAAGATCTCTAGCTCTTAATTCATCTGCACCAGTATTCTTTTTGATCTCTAAAAGATCGAAAATATCCTTGTGCCATGGCTCAATGTAGATAGCAGCAGATCCTGGTCTACGTCCTTGCTGATTAAAGAAGCGAAGAGATTCGTTTACAATCTTAAGGTATTTAAGTAAACCCCCTGCATAACCTCCGGATCCAGCTATTCTGCTTTCTTTACTTCTGATATTGGAAAGACAAAGTCCTATACCAGCTGCATCAGATGAATACGTGCTGATATCCCTCATTGTATTCAATAACCCGTCTCTAGAGTCAGAATCATTAAAATGCAAAACGCAAGAAGATAACTGAGGAACTTTAGTTCCGGAATTTATCATGATTGGTGTTGCCGGCGAGATAAATTGGTTTGATAAAGAGTAATAGTAATCGGCAGCTTCTTCTAATGTATTAGTAACCCACAGTGAAACCCTCATGTACATATGCTGGGGTCTTTCGAATACAGTACCACCAGATTGTTTTAAAAGATACATTTCATAAAGCGATCTCCATGCGAAGTAATCAAAGTTGAAATCTAACTCGTGATTGATCAATTGATCAATCTTGTCCGCACCATATCTTCCAATCTTTTCGATTAGATCCGGGTGGATTATGCCCTGCTCGTTTAATATTCTCATCGTCTGAGAAAAACTAGGAAGCGAGTCTTTATGAAATGATGATATTGAAGTTTGAGCAGCAAGCCTGGAATAATCGTGATGGGTACCAGTGTAAGACGCAGCTATATCAGCTACCAACTTATCTAATTCTTTGGTCGTTATCTCTCCTTCAGTTGGTACTGATGTGATAACTTTGATAAAAATCTCATCCGGATTTACAGTCAATCCCTTTGAAGCTTTCTTAACCCTAGTGTATATTTTCTGTGGATTAAAAGCAGCATCCTCGCCGTTTCTTTTCTTAATTTTTAGAGACATGTTTTTTTACTTTCGTTTATTTTTAAAATTCATCAGTGAATGAAATGCCCTCGTTGAGCTTTACTTTCTGGTATTCTATACCTCTTGACTCGAAGAAATTACCCTTGGTTTCTACTGCAATCTGCTCCATGAACTTAAACGGATTCTCTGCTTTGAATTCCTTTTTGCAATTAAGTTTAATTAATAATCCATCAACCACGAATTCAAGGTATTGCTTCATTAGATTGGAGTTCATACCAATTAAAGAAACAGGTAGTGATTCTGTGATGAATTCCTTTTCGATTTCAAGAGCAGAAAGAAGTATTTCTCTAATTCTTTTCTCTGTAGGTTTTTCTATGCAGTGGTTGTTTAAAAGGTGGATTGCAAAGTCACAATGTAAATTCTCATCCTTGAAAATAAGTGCATTAGCATTACAAAGGCCAGGCATTAAACCTCTATTTTTCAACCAGAATATAGAGCAGAAAGAACCTGAAAAGAAAATACCTTCAACAGCAGCAAATGCAACTAATCTTTCCTGGAATGATGCATTCTCAATCCAATCTAAAGCCCATTTTGCTTTCTTCTGTACTGCTGGAAGATGCTCGATAGCAGTAAAGCATTCCAATTTTTCTTTATGATTGCTTATATACGTGTCAATAAGTAAAGAATACATTAATGAATGTATATTTTCCATTGCAAGCTGGAACCCATAGAAAAATTTAGCTTCTGGGTATTGTACTTCTCTGTAGAAGTTTTCTGCCAGATTTTCATTTACTATACCATCAGATGCTGCAAAAAAGGATAGTATATTCTTAACAAAATATTTTTCGTTATCTGATAAATTCTCCCAGTCTCTTAGATCGTTGGTTAGATCGATTTCTTCTGCAGTCCAAAATGCAGCTTGGTGTTGTTTATAAAATTCCCAGATATCGTGATACTGTATTGGGAAAATCACAAATCGATGTGGATTTTCTACCAAAATAGGCTCAGCCTGAGGATGTCTCTGTTCAGTCATAGTTTTTTAAATTAGTAAATTTTAGTTTTTAATAACCACCAGGTCTTTGTTGTCTTTCGATGTTGTGCTTGTTCTTAGCAACATAATAATTAAACAATGTCTTGGCGTCGAGTCCTACTGCAATAGAGATGTTGAACAAGAAATGCCAACGATCAACTACTTCCATCTGTAGCTCTTTTAATTCTTCAGGAGTTAGGTCTACGAATTTCTTTTCAAGAGCTTCTTTGTGTTTAGATTTCCAGGGCTTCCATACTGCTGAGCCGTGTGAATGTATCCCACCTAAAGCGTTGAAGAATTCTCTCCACTCGTCCTGATCTGCGTGATAGTTGAAATCACAGAATGCTTTAAGAGAACCCAAGGTTTCTCGCACCTGTTCAAAATCGTAACCGTAAACTTGTTCTTGGATGTTCTTCTGCATCGTCAACAAGTCCTCTAAAGTGTTCTTACTAGTGCTAAAGTGGTCATCGATTTCGAGGTGAGCGCACTCTTGGAAATTTTGTGGATTCTGTGTCATATTTTATCTAAATAATAATTGTTTCTGTGAGGATGATTATATATCAGGTCGTCCCTTTTTGTGACGACCATTATTGAATTTTTTCCAATTCTTTTTGTAATTTGTCTATTTCTATCTGTAATGCTAACATTCTATCCTTTGTTTTTCTACGTTTTGCATACAAATCCTTAATTATAGTCCGGAGAATAGGTTTTTCTTCATCGCCACCGAAATATGCACCGGATGCTGTTTTAACCCACGATGGATCTGGTGAAACGAGATTTTTACCTTTGTACGCCTCTGGCGAGATTCCCCACTGAACTATTGTGTTAGGGTATAGCGAGGCAAAGTCATAACAAGCAACCCATTGATGCAATCCGACCATCGGATCCTTTACATATCCGCCGGCAAACTTAACGTGATTGTCATCTTTCCTTTCGGAAACATAAACCTGCTTTCTTTCCAGAAATTTTCTCATCATCATAATTTCAGTAGACCAAACCGGTGATAATGCTCTTGTTATTTCAACTCCGTTTACACCGGCAATCTTGAAATAGGTTAGCATTGTTTTAAGTTTTTGGTCTATGTAATGAAGTAGAACGCAGTCTACCGCGTTATAAAAGATGAATTGTTCAAAATCTGACTGGTAAAGATCCCTCAATGTTCCGCTGTATTCAATCTTTTTAAGACCTATTGATTTTTCACCCACGTAATCCAATCGGTTACTCTCTTTAATCTTGATTACTCGATCCCATTTTTTATAGATCTCAAGATAATCGACCATTAGCAAATGTTGCGGAACCTGATTTTTACCCATCAGATATTTGCTTGATGAAATTATTCTTGGATCTATACTTAGTTTTTTTGCTCTATTAATTAGATAAGGCCAGTCATACCCGAACCAGTTCCATCCAGTTATTAAAGCCATTTTAGGAGCTAGATCCTTGAAGAACGTGTACATCATGTCATACTCGGTTTCAAATTGTCTATATTTAAAACTCCATTCCTCTCCGAATTTACTGAAGTGCTTATTTAATTTATCGTAGATGCTGGCAGACTGCTCTGATGAAAGAGGATCCAATCCAAGTACGATCATTTTATTTCTATCCGTTGCAATACCTATACTGAGTACACGGTTTTTTGCATTCTCAGTATCCAATGCATCTTTCATCTCCTCAGTAATCTCTACCTCTATATCGACAAAGTATTTCTTGGGGTTTTGGTGTGCAAATAAATGATCGGTTAATTCATTTGGGGCTTCTTCTAATATTTGTGCTATTCTATATCGATCGATCTTGTCAGTTTTAACTTTCCTAACGTTTGATCCATCCCAGCATTTCCATTCAGAATCTTTCCTTTTATCATAGTCTGAGCATTTTTCCCAGTTAAATCTTTCAGACTCGGGAATTGGAACATCTATAAAAGTTGGATCTCCGTCCTGTGTGAATGTTGAAACGTGGAGGTGATCCCCCTTATTTTCTATATCTACGATCATATTTAACTTGGTTGATATATACCTTACTATGACTAATATCGAAAGTTTCGGGAATTTTATAAATGAATATTACATTTCAGCCTCTCCCGGGAGTATTGTTGTACCAGGTGAATGGTATAAGGACAATGTAAATTCGGTAAATTACGTGGATAAAGTTCAGCCTTTACCCCAAGTGGTAGAACCAATGTTTGAACTTTCCTCGCTAAAATCTCACTTAGACGATCTTTCGGAGGATAATGAGTTTAGAAGAATCCTGAAAAACAGCTCATCAGATTCAAAAAAGGTAACTAAATACGTCAAGGATTCAATAGTAAAGAAATATTCTAAGTGATCCTTTTATAGGATTCGTCTTCCAGAAATTTTGCCAGCTTCTTATCGGTCGGCTTTATAGAGAAATCTTTCATTATAAAGATATCCCAGGATTCCTTTCCGTAAACTCCTACTCCAGGCAGTTCGGTTACTGAATCAAATCCGCATATCCACTTCTTACTAAGAGATATAATCCTTTTTGCCTTCACATTCTGAAATCCCGTACTTTTTATGACCAAAGATAGATCATAGGGATCGATTAATATGGCTTTTTCTGGATCTGGTATAAGGTTAAAGACATTTTCCAGAATGGGTCTGATCTGTTTATTATTCGTCTGGTTTAGAAGTATGCAGCACACAAGCATTTTCCAGGGATTATCTAGATAATCCTCCTGTATTAGAACTTCGCTTGTATCATTCACCATTATTTTTACAAATATAATAAAAGTGTGGAGCACAAAAAACCGTCACAATCATATTCTTAGATTGTGACGGGTTTAGTCCTTAATGGATTAATCTTCTATGTTAACGACGTAAGATTCGATCTTAGATTTGGATGGAATCGATATTTTAAGAATACCATTCTCAATCTTTGCTGAGATCTTCTTCGTATCCGAATTTGCGGGAATCTTATACTTTTGATTAAATTTGGGAGTCCAGAAACTTTCTTTGTTGTTTCTAACTGTTAGCTCCCCGTTTTCAGCCTCTATTGTAATATCAGACTTTTCGATTCCGGCCGTCAGGATTTCTAGAAAATGAGTTCCTTCCTTTTCGCTAATTTTGTACTTTGAGGTTAGACCATCTATGGTTCTTTCAAATAGTGAGAAAGGATTTCTATCCTCGAATAATGGGTTGTTCAGTGAAGAGATTTTAAACATAACTTATAATTTTTTATATAAGTATTTTCAAAATCTATGCCCTTCGGAAAAAGTGGACAAAAAGTCTTAGAAAATTAGAAAATTTAGTAACCTAACCGACAGATTGTCATATAGTTACGGAATTCTATTAAAATCAGGTAGCTTAGAAGGATCACCTTTTATTTTGTTTATTATATAAACGAGCGATTCTATCTTTGGCGATTTTATTAGACTCTTGCATTCCTCACCATTCCAGTAAGCAGATGAATCATCTCTGGTAAAAGATACCCACATTTTTATGTACTTGTTGTAGGTGAATATCCAGCCGTAGCTATAATCCTTTTCGGAATCCATTTATTGCATTTTCTTTATAGTGGAAAGAAAATTGTCAAAGCTCTTAATGATAGGGTTTTTCTTACCCTTCTTTTTACCCTTTGCCGCAGGGGTTCCAACTGTTAGGGAATCGAATCTATCACCGGATCCAACAGCAGATGGATCATAGAATGAAGCATTTGTTCCTGTATTTGTAGGTGTTGCTGGATTGCCCATTCCTTGTACGGTTCCAACGGTAGCAAATCCCGCTGCAGGAGCTGCAGGAGCCGCTGCTCCCATATCTTCCTCGATTAGATTTAGTGTTCCTTCATGACCACGTGAATTAATCCAATCTTGTATCTTTTCAAAAGTGTTTCTGTCAGTTACGTAGTATCCCTCATCATCATCATAATCGATGTAATCAGAAAGTTCTGAGCTCATTAGTTCATCGTCTACTATAGGTGTGTCTATAGTGAATTTAACTAGATCCATATACGGGGAAACTGTTTCGTAGATAGAAACCTGCTCATATCCCATTTCTGAAAGGTAATCTTTAAGCTGCCAAGCTTCCATACAGTATTGGTTTTCATTAAGCCATTCTGTGATAGCTTCCAAAGCATCTTTGTCATCGGTCTTTGACCACATTTCTGAGATTTCGGCATCATTACAGCATTTGCATATAATGACTCTTCCGCCTGTTGTTTTTCCTGTTGGATAGAACATAATTATTTAAGTACTTTTTTAATTAAATGCTGGCCAAATCTATGCGTCTGACCCTTATCATCTACACCTATATATCCAACTATATCCTTATCTGAATCCCTGATTGCCTCAAGTAGAAATATCTTATTATTCTTTTCGTCTAAGATCCACTTTTTATAAAGTGAGAATTCCTCAGCATATTTGGATCTGAACCTTGCAGCTGTTTCAACTAGATCTTTATTACAGTTGCACATGATTAGCGAAAATTACCAACGTTTTCTTTGCGTTTAAGATACTGCCACAAAAAAAGAAGTCCCTTTCTGTAGTCATCGGCATTCTTAAATTTTGGATATTTATAAAGAAGATTACCACTGCCCGGAGGTATTACATCCGAATTTGGCGGGTTGTATCTTCTGATAGCACCAGATGGGTGTATAGTATAAAAAACATCAGAAAATCCCTCTTGTGATTGCTTATGCCTTTTTCTAATGAATTTAATGGTGTTATTCAATTCCTGCTGAAATGAAGTGTCCTCAGCAAACCCAAGATCTATAATGTCTTTATATTCATTAAGACCCCTTACTTTTTCTAGATCAATATCTCTCCTCGAATCAGCTTTATATTCCTGACTTGCAGTGTATTTTTCAAATAATTCGAGATTATTCATATTAATCGTTTGAAAGTTCTAATGGGATTTGCTCAAGATATTTCTCAGGGATAGATCTTTTAAGCTTATTAAAGAAATCGTCATAAGATCCTATCATTGTATCAATTATCAAAAAAAGTATTTTATCGTAGACAACGCTAAATTCAAAAGGAGACATGATGGTTTTTAAGAAGTCAATTAGTTCATTAACTTTATCCCTGTCACCAGCTAGTATTTCATTAACACTTTCTGGGTCTGAGAATTCAGCCCATTCCTTTAGGTGCTTAAGAGATTTTTTCTTTTTGGTCTTTTTGCCTGTATTTTC
>Ga0164293_10003873_pt1 | contig 12795 bp, 12 predicted proteins | sample GEODES118metaG_FD_111487 | JGI IMG/M metagenome (GOLD analysis project Ga0164293, IMG submission 111487) | Eutrophic lake water microbial communities from Lake Mendota, Wisconsin, USA - GEODES118 metaG | ecosystem: Environmental > Aquatic > Freshwater > Lake | place: USA: Lake Mendota... | reverse complement strand
TATCCAAAGCCAATGCTGAGTCGCATTGAGCCAAGCGTGAAGTCGCTGCTTGAACACGTTGAATCCCATTCCACTTACAAGCAACCAGAAATCAAGGCAGGCGAATGATGTTGGCTGCAAATATGTTCGTCGGACCAGAAATTGACTGGTTCAAGATTTCACCATTTCTCGCAATGCTCGGCGGGGTACTGCTGCTAATTCTTGCTGGTTCGCTCACACCGCAGTGGAAAAAGGGTGCATACGGAGTAGTTGGAGCACTCACCGCAGCAGGTACTGCTGTGCTCACAGCCATGTTGTGGCGCGATCTTGGTGATGGCGAACCATCTTCGCTCCTTGCTAGCTCGTTGTCTTTCAGCAAGTTCACACTGTTTGCAACATTCAGCATTGCCATTGCCACACTGCTTTCCATTTTGGTCACGTCGGGCTTTTTGGTTCGCGAAAACGAAGATGGGCCAGAAGTTTTTGCTCTCATTCTTTCCGCGTCAATTGGTGGCATGGTCATGGTGCAGGCCAACGATCTCATCGTGATGTTCCTTGGACTCGAAACATTAAGCCTCGCGTTCTATCTGTTGACTGCAAGCAGTCGTGAACGTTCGGCAAGTGGTGAAGCAGGACTCAAGTATTTCGTTCTTGGCGGGTTCGCGTCTGCCTTCTTTTTGTATGGCGTTGCGTTGGTATTTGGCGCAACCGGTTCAACCAACATTGAAGCAATTGCCGCGAGTCTTGCAAAAGACACTGTGCTCGGGGGGTCGTCAGCAATGTTGCTTGCAGGTATAGCGCTGTTGCTGGTGGGCTTTGGGTTTAAGGTGTCGCTCGTTCCGTTCCACACCTGGACTGCCGATGTGTACCAAGGTGCGCCAACACCCATTACTGCCCTCATGGGTTCGGTTGGCAAGACAGCTGCGTTCGTTGCGCTCTTCCGCGTGTTCACGGTGGCGTTGCCAGGTCGTTCCGATGACTGGCGTCCGGTCGTCGTTGTTCTTGCAGTGCTCACGCTCGTCGTTGGCTCCGTACTTGCTGTGGTGCAAACCGATGTGAAGCGCATGCTTGCGTATTCCTCAATCAGCCATGCTGGTTTCATCATGGTTGGGCTCGTTGCAGCAGGCCAGGTTGCATCAGCAGATGCCAATCTTGGTACATCGGGGGCATTGAGCTATCTCTTCATCTATTCAATTCTCGTAGTTGGCACGCTCGGCATTGTCTCCGTTGTTGCTGGCAAAGGCGACAACGAGACTTCGCTCAGCGCCTTTAAAGGCCTCGGAAAGTCAAACCCGGTCTTGGCAATGGGCATGACTGTCTTGTTGCTTGCTCAGGCTGGCGTGCCCCTTACATCTGGCTTTGTTGCCAAATTCGGCATCATCCGTGCAGCGGTTTCAACCGAAAGTTACACACTGGCCGTAGTTGCCATGCTGGCTGCAGTTATCGCAGCATTTTTGTACCTGCGCATCATGGTCAGCATGTGGCTCTCCGATGGTTCAGCTTCTCAAGAGGTTTCTACGACTTTCAGTACGCGTTTGGCAATTGGCCTCTGTGTAGGGACAACTCTGGTGCTAGGGTGTGCGCCAAGTCTGTTGCTTACATTTATTAGTTCCATCTGATTTTGATTTAGCGCCTAGTTTAGACTCGCAGATTTTTAGACTAGAAGGATCCAATGACAACGAACGTTTCAAGATGGAAAGTCGAAACAAAAGTTTCAGTAAAGTTTGTTTGCTTTGTGACATTATTTGCGTTCCTGATTGCTAGAAATCCAATCTGGAACATGCTGTGGGACGCTGATGGATATATGAATTCAGCCATCATTTGGGTGTCTGGCGGACCTCACGAATCAGTTTCGGAGCAGCTGTACTACCGCGGGTTTTTGACCAGCATTATTTTCTATCTTCCCGCATTTCTCGGAATCAACTATTTTGAGCCGACTCAATTCGGAACATACATATATGTGTTTGTGATGGTGCAAAATGCGATCATCATTAGCTGGATGTCGGCGTACGTTTTACCGAAAATAGTTGGATTGTTCCAACCAATTAACAATCTCACTGTTCTGACGACATCTCTACTTGGGTTCTATGTGATGAATAGTTTTGTCCCATACTCATTAATGGACCTTTGGGCGTTGGCGTGCCTAATGCCGGTGGTGTATTTGATTTACTCTCAGAAGAGAATTGCTTTGTCGATCTCTGGGCTACTACTCGGTTTATGTTTGAACTTACGACCGTCTTACCTTTTCGCGATTCTTTTGCTGGTTATCTCTGCATTTTTTATCAAAAAGATGGCAGTGCTTTTGATGCTTCCGGGTTTAATCGTAAGCCAGATTCCACAAATACTTTATAATGCGCAATGGAATGATTCTCTATCGATATTCCCGATAGGGCTTGGAAAGATCACAGGTCGACTCGCGACCTTCGCTGCGTATTCAATTCGCTACGACACAGTTGCGTATAGGCCATTTGCTCAAGGCGGCTTGTCGTTCTGCGATAAGAAAATGAAGGAAATCGCATTAATTGCAAAACCAGAGTCGACATTTGAGACAGCATTGCTTTTCCTTCAAAATCCAGGCCATTCAGCTGTTTTTTTGATGAAAAAATTAGCTGCAGCATTCTGGTGGCCGGTAACCGTGCCATATTACGAGCACAATCCTTTAGTGAATTCCATATATGGAGCACTCGTACTATTGATTGTAGTTTTTGGTTTGTCAAGAATAATTATGATCCTTATTAGCTCTGATCAGAAAAAACGATTTATAGGTGTTTTTGCGGTTCTAGTTGGGTTCTTGATCAATTTGGTTCTGTATTCAAACGAGACAAGGTACGGCCTGTCCGTAGTCCTGATCGCAATTTGTGGAATAGCTATTTGTGTTAGTCGATTTAATCTGTCTACCGAAATAATCGGACTAAGTGGAACTTTCACTAAGGCTAATGTCGCAACTCTCGCGGTCTACATATTTTTGAGTGGTATTGCAGTATTTACACTTATGGGAAATTTCGGATTTGAAACAATCAAGAACTGTGGCTAGTTCATAAATTGGACAATTTAAGAAACTCGTCATAGCTTCTGATGTAATCATCTGGGTCGTAAGCATCAGAAGTGAAAACAAGAAGCACGGCATCGGGTGAGTATTGGCTTTGGATCCCCCAAATCATTGGAGGCATGTAAACACCAATGTTCGGATTATCAAGCTTGATCATCTTTTGAGCCTTGCCATCGTCTACTGAGGCGACAACAGATCCCTTAACGCACATTAGAAACTGGTGGCAAGATTTGTGTGCATGCTCGCCACGAATGTCAGCTTCAGGAACATTGAAAACTGTGAAGAACCTCTTAGGTCTAAACGGTATTTCATCTTCAAAATGGCCGACAACGAGGTCGCCTCTTGAATCAAAAACACGTTTCAATACGTGTACTGAAGCACCACTGATATCCAGATCCCATCGTGACGTATACGTGTCGTTTAAGAGCCAAGGATCAGATTCGCGATTTCCAGACATTACAAAAATTATATCTGATCAGGTGATAACCCTAGAAAAGATATGACTTGCTCTCCCAAATCTAAAGTTCAATTTCGCCAAGTTTGCTAAAACCGCACGATTTGTAGATTGTGTAGTCATTACTGCTGTTTGAATATGGTCTTGTTGAAAATAGCAACATAAAGCACGCGTCACGTCAATATGCCATCCTTTGCGTTCGGTTGAAACCGCTGACAGAGTCATCCGCCCTATGGAAAGGCTTGAATCAACTTCAACCTTGCTGCCAGCAAAAAACGCATTAGCCGGACCATCTTTGGGTACAACCACGTAGTCTTCGCGCCCACCAACAGAATTTTCAATAAAGACACCCATGAATCGGTCCACTTCTTCCTCTGAAAAATGTGAGTCTGAATGGAATCGATCAAAATAGTTTCTAGTGCCTGCTGCGGTTCTCCTCAGCTCGATCACATCTTCAAGATTTGCAAGCCTGGTTTGATTCATAATCTCCGTATCAAATACAGAAATATTTGGGTGGTAATAAGTGATCCGTGTTTCAATCAATTTCCAACCATCTTGCGAGACCGACTCGAGAACCTCTAAGTCTTCAGAAGGGATTTCGATGAAAAGATAGGGTTTTACGTTTGGACTCTTGAGCGATGAAATTAGTGTGCAGAGAAGTTCATTTATTTGGGCCACTGACGAGTGTGGAGCCAAATCAAAGAAATGGACTTTATAAATCGGCCTGCCAAAGAATTCTGAGTCCCAAGTGAGAAGTTCATAAATCAACGAATTTCCCTGGTCGTCTGTAATTGAACTCGCCTTCTTGTTGACCAAACCCCGGCTTATATCTTCGAGGAAAAGCTCTTCGGCGTGATCAGGTGAAACGAGAAAATTGTATGGATGGTAGAAGGAGATACGGTCTGGGTGACGGTATGTCATAAATTATTCACTCGTGTGATTACGCGCTATGACAGCAAGTGGGCGAGCCTTACTGTTTTCAAAAGTGCGCCAAATATACGATCCAATGATTCCGATGGCCAGCAAGTTTATTGCACCTAAGAAAAGCACGGACAGCAGAATTGGCGTGTAGCCAGGAACAGCTATGTAATTCAGGAGACGCAACACGAGAATCACGATTCCAATCAGAATGGCTCCTATGGATCCGATAGCTCCTGTCATGGTGACAAGTCGTATTGGTAAATCGGTAAATGAATAAACACTGTCAAGCATGTAGTCGATCTTTTTCTTTCGCGACCAACTTGATTTTCCTACACTACGTTTAGACCGATCGTATTCTACGAATTTTCTCCTAAATCCAAGCCAAAAAATTTGCGCGATAAGAGAAGAACGTGTTTCTTTGAGAGCAAGTAGATGCTGTCTGAAATTCGTGTTACAAGCAAAAACATCTACGCCACCGTAGGGGACATCTTTCATTATGAAACGTTTGTAAGTTTTCCAGAAGAGACTTGAAGCAAAATTGCTCACCCAGCCATCGTCTCTTGACTTTCTGGTACCTAGCGCAATGTCGCATTCGTTGGCCTCGAGCGAACTGAAAAAAGAGACCAAAAGATCTAATGGCTCCTGCATATCTGCGGAGCAGACGGCGATGAATTCTCCTTTTGAGGATTCAACCCCAACTCTGATTGCTTGAAATGAACCAAAGTTTCGAGATAACTCGATGATTTGAACTGGATACGTGAAATTACGGGCCTGATCTAGAAGTATTGCCAAACAATTGTCTGGGCTTCCATCAACTACAAACACAACCTCTAAATTTTGTTTAAGTAGAAGTGAAAGCTCGTCTAGAGAGTTGAATAAATCAGCGAGGTTCTCTTCACTTTTAAACACTGGTATAACCAGCGAGTACTTTTTCATCGCCACTCATTAATTGCGGTAATGACATTTTCAAGTTCGTTATCCGTAAGTTCAGGAAAGCAAGGAATAGTCAATATCTCCTCACAATACTGTTCAGTAATTGGTAAGGAGACGTTAATATTTTCTCCTTTATACGGTTCTTGCAAGTGATCTGGAATCGGGTAATGAATGTCGGTTCCGATGCCTCTTTGGGAGAGATGATCGATTAACGATTTTCTATTTTTGGTTCGAACAACGAATAGATGTGATACGTAGTTGTCTGAAAAATCATTTGGTGTAGTGATGAGCGGATTATCAATTTGAGACAAATAGGCATGCGCTATTTGGCGTCGACGAGAATTCCATTGGTCCAATTGCGGCAAGAAAAAATTGAGTATTGCGGCTTGCAACTCATCTAACCGGCTGTTCAGCCCATCCCTTAATGCAACGTGGTACTTCGTCTTCCAACCGTATTGGCGCAGTGAATTAACTGATTCTCTTAAATCTGGAGAATTAGTAAGAACAGCACCTGCATCACCTAGAGCTCCCAAGTTCTTTGTTGGGTAGAAACTAAAACATGATAAATCTCCAAATGTTCCAGCGGATTTCCCGTTAATTGATGCACCGTGCGCCTGTGCGCAGTCTTCAATAAGAACTATCGAGTGAGTTTTACACCATGTTGCAATCTCATCAATCTTTGGGTGTGCAAGTCCGAAAAGATGTGTGACGATTAGTGCATCAATACTGAGAAAAGCAAAATCTGACAAACGTTCAGCGTCTAAAAGCATATTGTTGGGGTCAATGTCAATGTAAACAGGCGTAGCACCAACTGAGTAAATGGCATTTGATGAATACATCCCGGCATTGGCGACGGTAAGCACACGAGATCCGGCACCTATTCCTGAACTGGTCAATGCGATCTTTAATGCGTCAGACCCGCTGGCCACACCAATACAGAACTTGGTACCGATGAAATTGGCGAAGGCACTCTCAAAAGTAGATACCTCTTGTCCTAAAACGTAGCTTCCACTAGAGAAAACGCTGCTGGCGGTTTGAGTCAGCGACCCTTGGTTTGCCCGAACTTTTCGCGATAGATCATTTATAGGAATCATGAAAACCTCTAATTCGTAGGACACCTAAGCCTAAGGAGAGAAACCCCTTCATTTTGGAGCTGAACTGCCGCATAAGGCTCCCATGTTTTCAAGGGTTCGGCAACTGAATGATCATAGAAATACCACTTCACGCCATATTCACACATACGCCTAAGTCCGATTGGGGATGGATTAATGCCAAAATCTGAAGATAATGCATAGCGATTGAATAGTTCTTGATCGGGAATACTAGGAAGTTCGTAATACCCTCCCTCAAACAACATTTTCCTGTGACTCACGGCAGAAACCAATTGCCATTTAGAAATGCAGTAACTAAGTCCAGGTATGCAAAACCTATTTGTTGCTACTACATCTGATTCATCAGTGTTAGCGCGAATCCAATTTAGGATCTGCAAGTGGTTTCTAGATCCGGTAATTAGGTTCCGATCGTTCTCATCACTCATTTGAATCTGCGATCTATCAATCAGATTCGTAATTTGTTGCTTAACACCGATACCCAAGTTAAACAGTACAAAAAGACTCAGAATCATGATATGTCCATATCTGAATTTCACTGACTTTGAGTTCTTAGCGATCAAATAGTAAGAAGATGCAAAAACAAAAATAAAGATTAACCCAATGAGCAAACCTTCTGTCTTAAGTTTTAGTGATTCATAACCTGTTTGATTCAGGTTTGATCTGTTCCAAAATTCAATGTTTACTACTGCCGCGATCAAGGCAATGAGTACGTAAGGAATGAATCTACTCATTTTGAATTTTGTGGATACACCATCATAAAAAATTGCCGGGATCATCAGTGCTGCAAAAACCAATGATGCCAGCCAGAAATACAATTGAGATGCTCCCGGGTGCGAAGTCATAAATGTCAAAATCAAGCCACTCAAAATTGATCCAACTACGAACCAGACTTCAAATCTTTCTCTAAATATCCGTTTTGTTGAATAGATTCCGATAGCAGTTAATGGGAGCATCATGGAAATGAACAAGAATAGATTCACTAAAATCAGATAAATACCATCTTTTTCTGGTGGAAGAAGACCTAGTTGAAGTGGAAGCAAGCTCCGAATTATCAGAGTGTTCAGATTTCCAGGTTGATTTTGGCTGTACATAAAAAAATAGATCAACACAAGAGAAATCACAGACAAAAAAGCAAATGCTGAAATCTTGATCCGGTTTGGATTCAGTTTTTTGATTACGAACCAAATTGAAAGTGCGAATAGCAGAGCGCTTATCCCAATTGCGCCATTCATAACCTTCCCACCAAATGTCATAAACAACAAAAACGACGAAAGCAATGCAAGTTTGTATGTCGGGTTTCTGAAGAAGCAAAAGGCTGAGTTGGCAAAGGCTAAAAGCCAAACACAAGAAAACAGAAATGTTGGTGAAACGATGTATCTAGTCAGCGAAAATCCAAAACTATTTGAGTAAAAAATTAAGAACAAGATTGCAATTATTGGTGCACTAAATTTTGTGTAGATTTTTTTTGATATTGACCAAATTAAACAAAATATTCCCAAGAAGGAAATAACTGGCAAAACTTGGCCGACCACCACCCAGGACGGCGCGTTTGTTGCAGAGCTAGTAAGTCCTGACCACAGAAGAACAAACCAGTGATAATTGACGGGCGTGCCTGATGCAAATGGTGAGTCGCTGTTTCCCCATGTAAATATTGACCAAGATAACGACTCGGAAAAAACTTGATCGTTGGACAGAATCTTCCAGAATGTGTTTTTTTGGCTTAGGGCCACACTAGTTGCGATTCCAATCACTGAAATCGGTAGAAAAAGAAAACGGATGGCACTCGACTCTATTCCGTTTTTGATTCTTTGGTAATGGAGAAAGCAAATACAAGACAGTGCGCCTGCGAGCGGGTAGAGCCACCACCAAAGTGAGGCCATTGCGAGCACAACAAGTGTGAGAATAATGATCAGAGAAAAGTATTCATCCTTGGGTGTTTCTGAAGGACTATCGCATGTATCAATTTCTGAGTGTTTACGTGATTTACTTATTGCAGGAATCAAAAAAAACAAAGGGATTACCCAAGAGAAATTTGAAAGGATCGTTTCTCGTAGTAGGTATTGGGACAAAGTCGTTATTGAAGTACCAAGAGCTAAACCCATGCCGATCGCGGCCGGTAGTTCTATCTGTTGAGACTTGTTGACTGTGTACCACAATGCGGCACCACCTGAAACTTGAATTGCGAGAAGCAGGGATAATTCAACAGATTCAATAATTGGAACACCAGACATCCAAATGATTAAAAACAAAATCAATCCAGAAAAAAACATTGACTCAATAATTCTTGATGGATGCCTCATTTGATTTCTAGCTCATTAAGGTCGTAGCCCTGCTCTTTAGCAAGCGCCAATAACTGATCAGCGTGTTCGCGGCCTCGAATTTCTAGAACAATCTGAATTCCGGTTTCACGCGCATGCAAGTAAATGCCTTCGCGCACGTGTTGCACTTCAATCAGGTTTGCCCCAGTTCCAGCACATATTTGCAAAAGCCCGGCAAATGCACCGGGGCGATCGGGTAGTCGAATGAATGCAATTAGTCGACGGCCAGCTTCGGTTTCGTGACGGCGAACCAAGTTTGGAACAAGTCCGATGTCTACGTTTCCGCCAGACAACACGATGCACGTTGTGCCAACAGTGGCGGGCGAGATCTTCCCAGTCATCAGTGCCGCAAGCCCAACTGCGCCTCCGCCTTCTACGTAGAGCTTCGAGCGCTCGAGCAACACCATCATTGCGTCAGCAACAGAATCTTCCGTTACTTCAACAATTTCATCAACCCATTTGCGAACCAACGGTTCAGTAATTGAACCAGGTTTCTTCACGGCAATTCCATCGGCAAGCGTTGGAACCGGACCTTCTGGCATGAGTCCATGAATATAAGGAGCACACGAAGAAATCTGAACACCGATCACACGAATATTCGGATTATGCAACTTCAATGCGATTGCAGTTCCGCTCAACAATCCGCCACCACCTAGCGGAATGATGACTAGCGATAAGTCAGCAATATCTTCAATAAGTTCAAGTCCAAGTGTTCCTTGTCCTGCAACAACATCTGCGTCATCAAATGGGTGGCAGAACGTCATTCCAGTTTCGGCAGCGCGTTGCTTTGCCGCAGTAATTGCAGTGTCAACATTGTCGCCACCTTCAAGAACGGTTGCACCATGATGTTTGGTTGCTGCAATTTTTGACAGCGAAGCACCTTTGGGAACGTAAATTTCACATGCAATGCCAAAGTGTTTGGCTGCAAGCGCAAGACCCTGCGCATGGTTACCAGCGCTACCTGTAACGACACCCCTTTTTGCAGTGTCACCAAGGCGTGCAATCTTGTTCATCGCACCACGAATCTTGAACGCACCGGTGTGCTGCAGACTTTCTGCCTTCAACACGATCGGGGCATTCAGTAACTCACTCAAATACGCAGAAGGGATGACGGGAGTGTGCTGCACCACCGCAGCACCAGCTACTCGTGCCGCAGAAATATCAGCGAGTGAGATATCTATTGGATGGTTGTTTTCTGCCATGCTCCGTCTACCGTAGTTGTTATGCGCGCGTTGCTAATTGCTAACTCAAACGAAAAAGATGCGGGTTACGTGGGGCAACGCTTCGAAGATCATGATTTTTCGTTTACGCATTACGCGCGTGAATATCCAAACGAGTGGCGCTCAATAGACGGAATTGATTTGGTAGTGCATTTAGGTTCGGCATGGTCGGTGTATTGGCCAGATGTTGCACGCAATGTGGAAGCCGAAGCCGACCTCATGCGCGAGGCACATCGCCGTGGCATCCCTATATATGGAGTGTGCTTTGGGGCACAGATGCTGGCCCATGCTTTAGGCGGTAGCGCCGAGAAGGCGCGGAAGGCCGAAATTGGCTGGCACGAGGTAATTACAACTGAAGTCAATAAGCGCCTGGCGGGCAAATGGATGCAGTGGCACTATGACACGTTTACGCCACCAGCAGGCGCGGAAGTGCTTGGGCTCAGTGACGCAGGCCCGCAGGCACTCCGAATTGGGCGCAGTTTTGCCACCCAATTCCACCCAGAAGCCAACGAAGCCATCGTTTCAAGCTGGATGTCGGGTGAAGGGGCTATGGAACTGGTGAATGTGGGTATTTCACCAAGTGACTTGATGGACGAAACCCGCCGCCAGGTGGAGCGCTCGGGGCCGGCTGCGGCTGGAATTGTCGACTGGTTTCTTGGCGAGGTGGCAAGCACCCCAATGCCGAAATCTCGGTAGCTAGTCACGATCGCACAAGGGGCTGAGGTTTCTCAGTTCATATCGGTCAAGTAGTAGTTTTTCTCTCTGATGTCCACCTTTCTCAGGTCGTTTCTTGTCGTCGTTTGGTTCGGCCTAGCTGCCGTCCTCATTGCCGGCCTTCTGTTGTGGGTGTCGTCGTTGCTCCGCCCATCGAAGCCAACGCGCGAAAAGATGCTCACCTACGAAAGCGGTGTTGATCCCGTTGGCGAAGGTTGGTCACAAAGCCAAGTTCGTTATTACATCTTTGCTTTGTTGTTTGTCATCTTCGACGTTGAAGCAGTGTTCATTTTTCCGTGGGCAACTCAGCTTGAGCGATATGCATTGTTTGGGTTAGTGGAAATGGGAATCTTCGTATTCGTTTTGCTCCTTGGCCTGGTGTACGCCTGGCGCAAGGGCGTTCTGCGGTGGGTGTAACAACATGGGTCTTGTAGATCGCGGCAGATTGCCAAAACCGTTGAACTCGTTGTTCAACATGGGTCGCACATATTCATTGTGGGTGTACCAGTGGGGACTCGCATGTTGCGCAATTGAAATGGGTGCAGCTTTTGGTTCGCCGCGTTACGACGTGATGCGCCTTGGTGTTATTCCATTGCCAGCAAGCCCGCGTCAAGCAGACCTTGTCGTTATTTCTGGAACAGTGACCGACAAAATGGCACCGGCCATAAAGCGTCTGTATGAACAAATGCCAGAACCGAAGTACGTCATTTCTATGGGCAGCTGTGCAAACTGCGGCGGTCCATATTGGGATAGTTACTCGGTAACAAAAGGTGTTGACCAAATCATTCCTGTAGACGTGTACGTGCCTGGCTGCCCACCACGACCTGAAGCATTGCTCGAAGGAATTGTGTTGTTGCAACAACGCATTAAGAACGAAGACATGGGTGCGCGTTGGCGCGGCGAAGGCACCGTTTCAATGGATGCATCTGCAGAAGCGGAAAGGCGCGGTGAACCAGTTGTCGTCTCCCGCTGAAACCACTCCAGTCGTAGACACCGTGCGCGATCAAGTGCTTGCCGATGTGCAAGCAACACTTGGCGCTGCTGTTGTTGATTCATTGGTAAAGCCTGGCGACGATATTTGGATTCGTGTCTCTACGCAATCGTGGAATGCGAGCATGCAGAAATTGCAGGCGATGGGTTTTGATTACTTCTGCTTCCTTTCAGCAATTGATTGGATGCCATCGCCGTTTGGTCGGGGTGAAGATGACCCAACAGAACCTGCACCCGAGCGTGACACCACTATTCGTCCTGGTTACACAGGCGGCGATACCCGCATGCAAATGTTGGTTCGTTTGGTGAATTCGCGCACGCATGTCGGCATCAACGTGAAGACCGATGTTCCAAACGAGATCTACACCGTTGACTCAATTGCCAATGTGTTTGCTGGCGCAAACTGGCACGAGCGCGAAGCACATGAAATGTTCGGCATTGGTTTTGTTGGTCACCCAGACCTACGCAACATGTATTTGCCAACCGATTTCGAAGGTTTCCCAATGCGCAAAGACTTCCCATTGCTCGCACGCATGGTGAAGCCTTGGCCAGGAATTGTTGATGTGGAACCGTTGCCAAGTGGCGACGCAGAATCGGAAGAGGCGTCATGACCATTCTGAATGATCCAGTAAGTGCAAAGTTGGGCGACCGCGCTCAGCTGAGCTACATCGCTTCGCAAGCAGCCGATGCTCGCCTGAACGTTGAACTTGAAACTGAGGGCATGACGCTCAACATTGGTCCTCAACACCCTGCAACTCACGGAACACTGCGCATCATTGCTCGCCTGGATGGTGAGCAAGTGCTGTGGGCCGAACCATCGTGCGGTTACATGCACCGTGGTTACGAAAAACTCACCGAGGTTCGTAGTTTCCCGCAAGTGACCTCGCTGATTAACCGCATTGACTGGTTGGGCAGTTTCGCCAACGAAGTGCCGTTCATCTTGGCAGCAGAGAAGTTGATGGGTGTTGAAGCACCACCTCGTGCACAGTGGATTCGCACCATCTTGTTTGAACTTTCACGCATTGCAAACGTGTCGTTGTTCTTGGGCGACCTTGGTGTGCAGTTGGGTGCCATCACTCCAGTGTTCATGGCGTTCCGTGACCGC
>Ga0164293_10003872_pt1 | contig 12796 bp, 9 predicted proteins | sample GEODES118metaG_FD_111487 | JGI IMG/M metagenome (GOLD analysis project Ga0164293, IMG submission 111487) | Eutrophic lake water microbial communities from Lake Mendota, Wisconsin, USA - GEODES118 metaG | ecosystem: Environmental > Aquatic > Freshwater > Lake | place: USA: Lake Mendota, Wisconsin... | reverse complement strand
CGTGTCAGACGATCATTCACGGCATCCCACTGCATCTGCGCCGGGGGAAGTTCGATCAAAATATAGTCACAAGCAGACTTGTCAATATCTCGCAGAAGCGCATAGAGGATTTGCCCATACTGAGCAGCATTGTCTGGCATCATCAGCCAGTGACAAGCGCTTTGATGAATTTCAGCAGGATGGCTGGATACAACTGTGACTGTTTGGCCGCGCTGCAACAGCGCCAGCGCCGCCGCTGCCAGCTCAGCACGGGGCAGGAGTCTGAGTGGAGTATCTGGCGCGTAGTGCGATGCCAGACTGCCAGGGACACGTGGCACGTTATCCGTACTTGTGGCAAATTCTGTGTTTAATATCTGATTCAGTGTAGCGGGCGTAATCGCACCCGGACGCAGCACTCTGGGAGAGGCACCGCTCAGATCCAGAATGGTAGACTCCAGGCCAATCTCGCAACGACCGCCATCGATTACACAGGGCAGTGAGTGTCCAAATTCAGCCAGCACATGCGCCGCAGAAGTTGGGCTGATACGGCCAAAGCGATTGGCCGACGGGGCAGCAATACCTCCACCAAACGCCTTAAGCAAGGCCAGCGCAACCGGATGAGCAGGAACACGCAGGCCAATAGTGTCCTGGCCTCCGGTCACCGCGTCTGACACTCCCGGCGCACGCCGCAGAATCAGTGTCAGTGGCCCAGGCCAGAAGCGCTCCGCAATGCGCCACGCATCGTCGGGTATGTCCCGTGCCCAACGCGTCATTTCTGCGGCTGTTGCCAGGTGCACAATCAGCGGGTGATCCGCAGGACGACCCTTGGTGCTGAACACCGTCATCACTGCGCGCTCATTCGCCGCATCAGCACCCAGACCATAAACAGTCTCGGTGGGGAATGCTACCAAGCCTCCGCTGCGTAACACGTTGGCTGCAAAGGCGATATCGTCCGGGCTGCTTCCATACTGCGGCATACGCAGACTCCAGTGAATGAGCACGTGTAACCCGGCGTCAGACTGGCTGAGCCGGGCACAACATATTACTTATCGGTCACAGCGCCTTCAGACGCGCTGGAGACCAGCTTGGCATACTTGGCCAGAACTCCTCGAGTATACAAAGGTGCCGGCTGTGCCCAGCGGGAACGCCGCTCAGCCATCACAGCATCATCAATTGCAACGTTGATTTCACGGGTTTCAGCATCAATGGTAATCAGATCGCCGTTTTCCAGCAGAGCGATAGGTCCACCATCAAAGGCTTCCGGCGTGATGTGACCAACCACAAATCCATGAGAACCTCCGGAGAAGCGGCCATCAGTAATCAACGCTACCTCTTTACCCAGCCCTTTGCCCATGACCGCCGAGGTGGGTGACAGCATTTCGCGCATGCCGGGCCCGCCTCTGGGTCCTTCATAACGAATCACAATGACATCACCGGCGACTACTTCGCCATTCAGAATGCCTGCCAATGCCGCCTCTTCGCCATGATAAACGCGCGCAGTGCCTTCAAAACGCAAACCTTCCTTGCCCGTGATCTTGGCCACAGCGCCTGTTGGCGACAGATTGCCGTGCAGAATAACCAGATGTGAATCCTTCTTGATTGGGTTGTCGAACGGGCGGATGATCTGCTGACCGGCAGGATAGTCGGCCACATTGGCGAGGTTCTCGGCCAAGGTCTTTCCGGTGACTGTCAATGCGTCGCCATGCAAAAGACCAGCATCCAGCATGCGCTTCATCAGTGGCTGAATGCCGCCGATGGCAACCAGATCGGACATCATGTACTGACCACTGGGTCGCAGATCCGCCAATACCGGCGTGGTCTTGCCAATCTCGATAAAATCATCCAGTGTCAGCTTTACATCGACCGCGTGAGCCATCGCCAACAAATGCAGTACGCCATTGGTGGATCCCGCCAACGCAATAATGACGCGAATGGCATTTTCAAAAGCCTTGCGGGTCATGATATCGCGAGGTTTTATATCCTTTGCGAGCAGCTCCAGCACTTGCTGTCCTGCGCGGAAACTGTCCGACGCCTTATCGCTGGAAATCGCATTCTGCGCGGAAGAACCCGGCAGTGACATACCCATGGCCTCTATCGCCGAGGCCATGGTATTGGCGGTGTACATCCCGCCACAAGAACCTGCACCCGGAATAGCTGTATCCTCGATCTGCTTGACCTTAAGCAGATTGATATCACCTTTGGCATGCTGACCGACCGCCTCGAACACAGAAATGATGTCCGTATGACCACTGCCCGGTTTGATTGTCCCGCCATACACAAAAATGGCAGGGCGATTCAGTCGCGCCATACCGATCAGGCAGCCTGGCATATTCTTGTCGCAGCCTCCCACGGCAACCACCGCATCAAAACCTTCGCAGCCGGCAACCGTTTCAATGGAATCAGCGATGACCTCGCGTGACACTAACGAATACTTCATGCCCTCAGTACCGTTGGCAATACCATCCGACACGGTTATGGTGTTGAATATCAATGCTTTACCACCAGCTGAGTTAGCACCCTTTTCTGCCTCTTCGGCAAGTTTGTCGATATGCATATTGCATGGCGTGACATTGGCCCAGGTCGAGGCAATACCAATCTGAGGCTTCTTGAAGTCATCATCCGTGAAACCAACGGCCCGTAACATGGCACGCGCGGGCGCGGCCTCTACGCCATCAACCACTTGGGAGGAATAGGTACGCATGTTGTCAGTGATCTTGGTCATTTTTTCCGTCCAGTAGTGTAGGGTGTTGAATAAAGCAGGGATGATTCGACGAATTTGCCGCCCGAATTCGGTTCTCTTTTAAAGGGCGTTGGCATTTTAATCTGGCGTTAATAATCAGGTTAAGTCTTTTTTATGATTTTTCTTTGTTGTGTCTGTCTGCCAATCATCATCTGCTTCAACCCTACAGACCGCCTTGACAGGCATAACTCACACAGCGAAAGTGTCATCATGCTATCGGGCAGACTGTGCCTGATGAAGGACAGTAACGGGGAGAAACACATGACGGCCACATCAACGACCCAATATCGTTTCAGGGAGTACCGTCGCGCAAACCTGCGTCACGGTCTTCTGCTGTGGGCCGCATTGTATGGCGTTTGCGCAGGGATGCCTAACAGTCTTGCTCAGGACACAACCAACCAGACCCCGGTGCCAGCGACTTTACAGGTGATTATCGACGGCCATGACCTGCCGGCCGACACTTACACGCTGTATGTGAAAGAGGTAGGCGCTGCAGCGCCGTTATTGGCGATTAACGAACAGGTGCCACTGAATCCTGCATCCACGATCAAGACCCTGACCACACTGGCCGGGCTTGAGTTGCTGGGCCCGGCCTATACCTGGACAACCGAGGTCTACGCATTGGGCGACATCAGCGACGGAACTCTCCACGGTGATCTGTTGATACGCGGTGGTGGTGATCCGTTTCTGGTTGAGGAACATTTTCGCAGCCTGTTGAAATCTCTGCAGCGCCGCGGTGTCAGCAACATCACTGGCGACCTGATCATTGATGACAGCCTGTTCCACCCGTCGGTGAGTCAAGAGCCACTGATCGATAATGACAGTCGACGTGCTTATAACGTGTTGCCACATGCGCTGATGGTCAATTTTCAGACGGTGAACTTTTATTTTTATCCGCACCCCAATGGTCGTGATGTGTTGATCAAAGCGGATCCTGCGTTGCCCAATCTTGCGATCAATAATCAGTTGGGCCAGCGTGACGCCCCGTGTAGTGGTTTTCAGCGTGGTATCAGTGTCAATGTTGACGAGGCCGGCAATACCGTCACCTTCAGTGGCCGCCTACCGTCGCGTTGTGATGAATATGTGCTGACGCGCTCGGTGCTGGATGCGCCCGCTTACGCCTACGGTTTGTTTATGCAACTGTGGCAGGAGCTGGGCGGGCAATTCAGCGGCAGTCTGCGTGAGCGCGCTCTGCAGGCAACCGAATCATCGGCGCCGATCGTCAGCTGGAGCTCTCCACCACTGTCAGACATCATTAAATCCATTAACAAGTACAGCAATAACATGATGACCCGGCACCTTCTGCTGGCACTGGGTTTACAACACTCGGGAGCGCCTGCCACGGTAGACAGCGGCACTAAAGCCATACGCGAATACCTGGAATCACTGGGCATCGACCATCAACAGCTGGTGATGGTTAATGGCTCTGGCTTGTCGCGGGAGGAACGGCTCAGCAGTGAGATGTTAGGGGCCGCACTGGAACATGCTTATGAGATTTCCACAATGCCAGAGTATCTTGCATCACTGCCCTTATCAGGTCTCGATGGCACCATGCGAACACGACTGACACAACAAGGCCCTGCCGGCAGCATGCATGTCAAGACCGGCTCGCTGGATGATGTCGCCGGCGTTGCAGGTTATGTTCATGCGCGCTCAGGCAAACATTATGTTGTCATTGCCTTGCTGAATCATACGGCAGCAGATACCGGACCCGGCCAGGAATTGGGTGACGCTTTGCTAAGCTGGGCATGGGCGCAGTAAGCTCAGTCTGTGGAACTGCCCTGGCTGATCGTGGTCTAACCGGGCTCTAATCTATGAGTGATCTTGGCAATCAGGCATGTGATGCAGGAACCGCAGGCAGAAGACTTCAATGAGTTTGATGGGCGATTACTCGCACCGGGGCTGCAGATGGCCGTGGAGCCTGACCTATCGTTAACATCGCAGCTCCATGAGCCCGACAAAATTGGCACCTCTCTGTTCCTCCCGGTCACCGCCAGTATTCTGCTTCATCTAAGTCTGTTGGTGATGGCGAGACAACTGATGGGCGGCGCCGATTTAAATGTGGAGCCAGCTGTCACACAAGCACCTAGCATCCAGATCCGTTTCCAGCCACGCCCTCAGCCGCCAGAACCTGAATCCGTTGTAGCCGTTGAAGAAGTTAAAACGGTTGAACCGCTGGCAACATCGGCCGCAGAGCCTGTCACACCTGCTGACAACCGCCCGCAAACCATGACAGACACACCGGCAGAACAAGCTCCTGAACCAATACCAATGACCCCGCGACTGGTTGCTCCAGCGTTGCTGGATCTGAGAGACATGATTCAAAACCGGTCACAAGTGGATGTGACTGAGCGACTGACTGGCGGCATAAGCTGTGATGAACGTCAGCGACGCAACAAAATGCTGGACTGCGGCGAGGAGAATGCTAACGCCCGATTGATCACGTCAAGTGACGAGCAAAACCCGACAGTTGAATTGTTTACCGGCTTAAACACACCTGCTCCGCGTCATGCTGGTCAGCCCAGAGACGCTACCAATCCAGACACCCGCGCAGCGGTTGCGCGTGACAACTTGACCGGCAACCTGGGGGCAGGCCCACTGATCCGCAGCGTCATGGGCCAACCGTAAGATACTGAATACTAACCGTATCGACCGGTAATGTAATCTTCTGTCTGCTTTTTCCTGGGATTGGTAAACAAGGTATCTGTGTCCCCGTACTCGACCATGTTGCCCATATACATAAAGGCCGTGTAATCGGACACACGTGCAGCCTGCTGCATGTTGTGGGTCACAATAATAATTGTGTAATCCTGTTTGAGTTCGTTGATCAACTCTTCAATCTTGAGTGTCGAGATCGGATCCAGAGCCGAGGCTGGCTCGTCCAGCAAGATCACTTCCGGTTCTATTGCTATCGCCCTTGCAATCACCAGACGCTGCTGTTGTCCACCAGACATGCGAAATGCATTTTCCTGTAACCGGTCCTTAACCTCATCCCAGAGCGCTGCTGCCCGCAGTGACTTCTCAACAACCTCGTCAAGCACACGACGCGAAGTCACGCCTTGCAGGCGCAAACCATAGGCGACATTTTCATAAATGGTCTTGGGAAAGGGATTTGGTTTCTGGAATACCATGCCCACACTTCGTCGTAAATCAGCAACATCAACGTCACGGTCGTAGATGTTTTTGCCATCCATCACTATCTCGCCCTCAATACGGCAGATATCCACCAGATCGTTCATGCGATTAAAGCAGCGCAGCAGCGTCGACTTTCCGCAACCAGACGGCCCGATAAACGCGGTCACTCGCTTTTCAGGGATCATCAGATTGATGTTTTTTAACGCCTGGTCAGCATCGTAAAAAAGGTTGAGGTTGTTGACCTGTATCTTGGCTACCTCATCATTCAACGACATGGTTTCGCGCTCACCGATCTTGCGAGCAGAAGCAGGCGAAATCGACGGGCGGTCGCGTCGGTTTGCAGGGTCTTGAGGAGCTGTCGCCGCATCACCTTTGAGTGTTGTTGTCTGGTCACCAGTCATGTCATATCCTGTTGTTTCAATAAGCATTTTCTTAATATTTGTTACTATTCGCCGGCGCTGCGATAACGCTCGCGCAAGCGGTTACGAATACTGATGGCTGCCAGGTTAAGCACCATAATCAGGATCACCAGAACCAACGCGGTGGCATAGACCAGGGGTCTGGCGGCCTCCACATTGGGACTTTGGAAACCGACATCGTAGATATGAAATCCGAGATGCATGATCTTGCGATCAAGATGCAGGAATGGGAATGTCGCATCGATAGGCAATGCTGGTGCCAGTTTAACCACTCCCACCAGCATCAAGGGTGCAACTTCACCTGCCGCACGTGCGATAGCCAGAATCAGACCGGTCATCATCGCGGGCGTTGCCAGCGGAACAACCACTTTCCAGAGAGTTTCCGACTTGGTGGCACCCAGCGCCAGACTGCCCTGGCGAATGGTACTTGGTATTCGCGCCAAGCCCTCTTCCGTGGATACAATCACGATGGGCAGCGTCAGCAACGCCAGTGTCAGAGAAGCCCAGATCAAACCGGGCGTCCCAAACGTAGGGGTCGGCAAGGCTGTCTCATAAAACAGCTGATCCAGGCTGCCTCCCAGGTAATACACAAAAAATCCCAGACCAAACACCCCATACACAATCGATGGCACACCCGCGAGGTTGTACACCGAAATACGGATAATACGCGTCATTGTTCCCTGTTTTGCGTACTCGCGCAGATAGATTGCTGCCAGAATACCAAAGGGCGTCACAATAATTGACATCACCAGTACCATGGTGACAGTGCCAAAAATCGCTGGGAAGATACCGCCTTCAGTATTGGCTTCGCGCGGATCTTCGGTCAAAAACTCCCATAAACGCTCAAAGTACTGAGCGGTTTTGCCAAAAACCGACATGGCATTTGGCTCAGTGACTCGCATGATTGCTGCCAGCGAGATGTCAACAGCGTTGCCGTCTGACATTTCCATTTTCAGCGTGTCACGGCGGGTACTTGCATAAATGACATCGAGCTCTTGGCGCAGCACCGCATACTGTTCATCCAGTGCGGCCCTTTCAGCGGCAATTCTATCCAGCTCGATCGCCCGGATGTCCGCAGGAGTTTCATCCAGCTCAAGACGTCTGGTAGCCAGTCGCAAGTCATCCAGACTGGTATTGATGCGGCCGATGGTTCCGCGTTCAAGCCGACGAATTTCGTCGTGCAGCTCAAGACTGCGCGTTATCGCCGCTTGCAGCTCCGGCATAAAATTGTCGGACTCCGGGGTAGCAAGCTCCACTCCTTCACGTAACAGCGCCAGCGGACGGCCGTAAAAGTTGCCCCACTCCCGACGCTCTACCACCATAATGTCCTGCGGATACTGCCAGGGCTGCATGCCCAACTCCAGGTACCATGCAAAGTCTCGGTCGGTCTGGTCACGGTTGCCCAACTTGATCAAGTGACGTGTCACAAGATCGATGTCGTCGGGAACTGCTTCGCCTGAATCGCGGGCGATGGCAGCAGGCACAGTTTCGCTGCGCACAATCTCGCCGATGAGAGTGCTTTGTTCACCGTCTGCATTTGACAGATTGATCAGGGCGACATCGGATGGCCAGAAATGGCCAAACCCTCGCACTGCAATCAATCCTATCAAACCAACAACCATGATCATGCTGAAGGCGACCGCACCGCCATTCAACCATATCCATGGTGTTCCGCTTTTGAACCACTGACGCATGTAACCCATTATGTTGTGCTCGTACCTCATGTCGACTGTCTGGATTTACAGATTGCTATAACGTTCTCTCAAGCGCTGTCGGATGATTTCCGCCAAGGTATTCACAATGAACGTCAGTGCCAGCAACACCAGAGCAGCCAGGAACAATACCCGGAAGTGCGACGAACCCACCGCTGTTTCAGGCAACTCAACTGCAATGTTGGCGGATAAGGTGCGCATTCCCTCGAAGATATTAAAGTTCACCACCGGGCTATTACCGGTGGCCATCAATACGATCATGGTTTCTCCGACCGCTCGCCCAAAACCCATCATCACCGCCGAAAAAATGCCGGGACTTGCCGTCGGCAACACGACGCCCATGACTGTTTGCCAACGTGTTGCGCCAAGTGCCAGCGATCCTTGAGTCAGGTGTCTGGGCACCGTAAAGACGGCATCTTCGGCGATGGAGAAAATGGTCGGGATAACAGCAAATCCCATGGCAATGCCCACAATCAATGCGTTGCGTTGATCGTAGTTGATGCCAATATCAGTGAACCACTGACGCATGCTGCCATCAAATAACCAGACTTCTACCCATGGGCTCGACTGCACACAGATAAAACCAAACGTCAGGATCACCGGCACGGATATGGCCGCTTCCCAACCTTCCGGAATCTTTGACCTGAAGCCGGCTGGTAAATTCGTCCACAACAGTGCAAACACTAAAAGGACCACAGGCATCAACAGGAAAAAGCTGAATATTGCCGGCAAATTGTTTTCGACAAAGGGAGCCAGCCATAGACCTGCGAGAAAACCAAGGATGACTGTTGGCAACGCCCCCATGCTTTCGATGCTGGGTTTTACGAGACCACGCTGTTTAGGAGTCATGAAGTAAGCGGTGTAAATCGCACCGGCTATTGCCAGCGGTGTCGCAAACAACATGGCGTACAAAGCGGCTTTTAACGTGCCAATAGTCAGAGGCACCAAGCTGAATTTGGATTCAAACTCATCCGAACCAGATGACGATTGCCAGATGTACTCAGGATCTTCGCGTCCCTCGTACCATACCTTGTTCCACATCGCTGCCCAGGACAGCTGGGGATGCTCGTTCCACATGGATGCCGAACTGACCTGCTGCTCACTGTCGAGCCACAAAACCCGGCCGTTAATCTGCGAAATGGCGATGTGCGCCAGACTGTTGTCACTCACCTCATCAAGGAACAGGGTACGTGATGAACTGCCGGAGTGCACGCCAAGCTGCCCGGCGGCATCAACAACAATAAACCCCTTGCGGGTGTGCTCAGGTGCTATCGCGGTAATGGCGGCGCCGTGATTTCTGAACTCGCGAATCAAGGTCAGCGTAAAGTCGTTGGCGTTGTCATTCTCGCGCACCAGAAACCACTGACTCAGATTGCCGGATTCTGTACCCACCACAATCGACACAGAACCAACCAGGAACTCAACAGCAGTGACGCGCTCACCGCGACCCACATCGACTGACTCAACCAGACGAGCCTGAGCAGGATTCACAATGTCATAAAAATGGATGCGTCCCTGATCGTCCAGCACAAACAGGTTCCGTAAAGACTTATCCAGCATCAACTGCTGTGCGTTGCCTGGAATGGCCGGCAAGGTCTGCACGTCCGTGGTCACTTGCACAGCCCCGGTCAGCAAGTTTTCACGCGAGGTCATTCTCGCCAGTAACAACCTGTTGTCTTGCGTTACCGCGGCAATTGCCGTGGTTGCGCCGCCGCGAGCCAGTACCTCGGTGGTGATGTGCGTTAAAGCCTGACCCTGTTGGTCAATTTGTATCGCAGACTCACCCAATGGGAAATCGAGCTTTGGCGATACAACCCGTTGGCTGTCCGGAAAACTGACATCGAATGCATGACGGGCAAGTACCGCAGAGCCATTATCAAGACCGTAGACCACGGTATTAGATATGGTTTCTGCGTAACCAAAACTACTGACCGCAGTACCCTCAGGGAGCGGCACTGCCACACGCAATTGTTCCTCACCCGTTTGCGTATCAAAAAAGACTGATTCCGCGTTGCGCGTGTACTGAATTCCCAATATTTCGTAGCGGTCCAGAAGAAGCCTGAACGTCTCTGACTGCTGTTCCGGTAGCGCAAACTGATGCTGCTCATCGACGGCAGCTCCCCGTAGAATCGGCGCGACCTCGTAGAACAGGTAAACAAAGATGGTTAACAGAGCAACAACAACACCATAACCGGCAGTGGTGATGCCCCAATGCGCGATCTTGTCGCGTCGGGCGCGTTTTTTTCTGAGAATTTTGCGACTGGCAAGATCAGGTAGCAGGCTGTTTCCGCGGCTGATTGAATTAACCGTGTTTGAGGGCTCGATCTGAGCGCTTGAATCAGCGTTTCCAACAGCAGGCGCGTGGCCCGGCGTACCCGGAGTGTTGTCTGTCATGTAAAAGCGTGCTCCTGCCGGGTAATGCCTTTTTGCTGAGAGTTTACCAACAAGTACCGTTGAGTCGCCAAGAAATCAATACTGACCCGGCAACAGACAGTCCCTTGTTTTTTCGGAATACAAACCAATCAGCGCACACACGCGATTAGCAAATCAAGTCTGCGCATTAATCATGCCTGTCAAATGACAGGCTTAACCGCTGATCGGTGTGACACCAACTTCGGTTAGTTTATCCCAAGCTGTTCCAACATGCGCTGTGCGATTATCGCCGGCAAAGGTACGTAACCGTCACGGTCAACGACCTCTTGACCTTGTTTGCTATACAACATCTTCACAAACTCACGGGTTACCGGATCAAGCTCACGATTGGGATGCTTGTTAATGTATACCAACAGGTAGCGGGCAAGCGGGTAATCTCCGGTGGCCGCATTGGCAGCACTCGCTTCATACGCGATGCCGCCTTCGGTTGCCGCCAAGGGCACCGCACGCACGCCCGAGGTGCGATAACCGATTCCGGTGTATCCAATACCATTGGCCGATTCTGTGACACCCTGCACGACGGATGACGAACCGGGCTGCTCATTAATGCTGGACTTGAAGTCACCACCACACAGTGCGTTGTCTTTAAAGAAACCATAGGTGCCAGACACTGCATTTCGGCTGTACAGCGTAAAATCGCGATTTTCCCAGTCACCAGTCAGACCCAGATCGCCCCAGCGTTGAATATCCGCAGGTGCGCCGCATCGACGTGTCGCAGAGAAAATTGCATCAACCTGCGGCAGGCTGAGACTTTCGATGGGGTTATCACGGTTCACATACACCGCCAGCATATCCACGGCCACCGGCAACTCGGTTGGCTGATATCCGTGGCGCGCTTCAAATTCCTGAATTTCGGACTGACGCATCGGGCGACTCATCGGTGCCAGCATGGCGGTACCTTCGGTCAATGCAGGCGGCGCAGTCGACGAACCAGCCCCTTGAATCTGCACATTCACATTCGGGTAATACTTGGCAAATTCTTCCGCCCATAACGTCATCAGGTTATTCAGGGTATCTGAACCAATACTGGAGAGATTTCCTGACACTCCCGAGGCCCGGACGTAATCCTGCAGGGCTGGATCAACGTCTGCCATCGTGACGGCAGGTACAACCAAACTGCTGGTCAAACTGATAGCGATCATCAGACGTTTAAACTTGTTCATCCGCAACTCTCCCCGGCCCAAACAACAAAAAAGTGACTGCCTGCAGTCAATGCCTGCAATATAGCCATCGCTTATGACACTTATATGACAAAGCTGTAATACAACAGCCCTTCGGACGAGCTCCTCAGGGCTTTCGCTTTGCGTCAATGCTGCTACCTGAAGGCTCCACGGCTGCATTGCTTTTAGTGTTGACAGCGGGTTGTTCCCGGCCTAGTTCGGACAAGCGCACTGCGATGCGTGTGGAACGTTCTGAGACTCTCAGCATCATGCGTAAACTTTCTATTGCGGGATTCATATGTTGCTGTGGTATCACCCCCTGCACACTAGCCTCGAGCAAACTGGTCTTCAGCTGTCGGAATTGAGCACGCAGTGTCTGGTACTCAGCTTCGATTGACTCAGGGCTGAAACTGGATGACTGGGGATCACAACGACCAATCATCGCTACCACCGATGCCTGATAAGCAAGAATCTCTTCACCGACCGGTGTTTGAATCAAGAACTCTACATCGGCGTCCGACTCAGCATTGGCATGGCAAATGCACTGATGCTGAACTGAAATCCAACTACCGCGACAAGCCACCCGGTCATGGTAGTGCCCACCGTTGCACCCAAGACAATGCTAAGCGCCTGATGAATACCTAACAGACCTGCGTTGACAAAGCCTATCGTTGCGATGGTGACGGCACTCGATGATTGCACCAGGCTGCTTAGCAGGAACAAGCCTAAACCGCCTGCCAGAGTACCAAAGGCTACCAGCATGGGGCATAACTCCTGTCACTCATTTAAACACGACGGTTTTATTACCGTTGACAATGATGCGGTGTTCGCAGTGCCATTTCACGGCACGCGCGAAGGCTGCGCACTCGGCATCCCGGCCAATCTGCACCAGTTCGTCGATATCAAAATTGTGGTCTATGCGCTCAACCGCCTGTTCAATGATAGGGCCTTCATCAAGATCGGTGGTGACATAGTGAGCTGTTGCGCCAATGATTTTGACGCCACGCAGATAAGCCTGACGATAAGGATTGGCACCTTTGAACCCGGGCAAAAATGAATGATGAATGTTAATCGCCCGCCCGGCCATCATCTCACACATGCGTGGCGACAGAATCTGCATGTATCTGGCAAGCGCCAACAAGTCGACCTGTTTCTCCCTGATGATGTCCATCATGGCATCTTCCTGTTGCACTTTGGTGTCCGGTGTCACCGGCAAAT
>Ga0164293_10003871_pt1 | contig 12797 bp, 10 predicted proteins | sample GEODES118metaG_FD_111487 | JGI IMG/M metagenome (GOLD analysis project Ga0164293, IMG submission 111487) | Eutrophic lake water microbial communities from Lake Mendota, Wisconsin, USA - GEODES118 metaG | ecosystem: Environmental > Aquatic > Freshwater > Lake | place: USA: Lake Mendota... | reverse complement strand
CTGGCTAAAAAAGTGATCGACTCCAAATCTTTGCGGGGATCATAGTTAAGGTTTTTATATAAAAAGGGATTGATGGTCAGAGTCCCAACGGTTCCAATCACCAAGGTGTGCCCATTGGGTTGAGCTTTGGCCGTCAGCTCTGTGCCGATGTTACCGCCGGCACCTGGTTTATTCTCAACAATTACCTGATTATTAAGGTCTTTTTGCCAATGGTCCGCCAAAATTCTGGCTAAAATATCAGGAGCTCCACCCGGGGTGAAAGTAACGATGATTTTGACGGGCTCTGAACTTCGGTTCGGCCAAGACTTTTCTGCATTAGACGCAAAGGTCAGGATAGTTAAAGAAATAAAAGTTAGGATATAGCGCATACCTCTATTTGAACACTTTGACCTGTATCATTGGCAATTATGACTATGAATGACCCTAAAAATTACTCTTCCATTTCTGTTGAGCAAGTCTTAGAGCTCTACGAATTGCCCATGAATGAATTGATGACTCGCGCAGCGCAAGTCCATCAAAAAAACTTTCCTGAGGGCGATATTGAATTAGCAACCTTGTTGTCAATCAAAACGGGCGGATGTCCTGAGGATTGCGGTTACTGCCCACAAGCGGCCAGATATCACACGGATGTCAAAGCCACTAAATTGATGGATGTTGAAGAAGTTTTGGAAGCCGCTAAAGCTGCTAAAGAAGCAGGCTCTAATCGTTTTTGTATGGGCGCTGCTTGGCGCGAACCAAAAGATCGCGACATCGAAAAAGTGGTTGCCATGATCAAAGGCGTCAAGGATCTTGGCTTAGAAACTTGCGCCACCTTGGGCATGTTGGCCCCTGAACAAGCAAAAGCTTTGGGCGATGCTGGTCTTGATTATTACAACCACAATCTTGATACAAGTGAAGATTTTTATGGTTCTGTGATCAACACGCGTCAATATCAAGATCGTTTGGATACATTACAAAGCGTGCGCAGTGCAGGCATGTCTGTTTGTTGTGGTGGCATCATTGGCATGGGTGAAACACGTCGTCAACGTGCTGGATTGATTGCTAAGCTTGCGAATTTAAATCCATATCCTGAATCAGTGCCTATCAATCATTTGGTGCCAGTTCCTGGCACTCCATTAGAGAATCAAAAAGGTGTTGATCCTTTGGAGTTTGTTAGAACCATTGCCATTGCACGTATCACCATGCCAACCGCAAGAGTACGTTTATCTGCAGGCCGTCAAGAATTAGGTCGACCAGTTCAAGCGATGTGCTTCATGGCTGGTGCTAACTCAATTTTCTACGGTGACAAATTGCTCACAACCGACAATCCTGAGGCAGATGCCGATCGTGAGCTGTTGGCTGACTTAGGTTTAAAAACTAAAACAGCTTGTAAAGCTGAAGTGCTTGTTTAATCTTAACTAAGCCATACCCAGACTATGGGCTGGATTAAAACTTGTGTCTTAATCCAGCGGTCACACCATACTGACTTCTTTGACGATTGCCATTAGCAACACCATTTGAATTACGGTGTTGATCTAAAAAACCATAGACATCAGTTTGTTTCGATAGCTTGTAAACGCTGGTTAACACCAAGCTTTTATCTTTGTCGACCAAATGACGACTCTTGTGATCATGTTGCAATTTAATGTAGTGAGCAATACCTAAGTCCACCCTAGGACTTAATTGGTATTGCATACCCCAGGCACTCACAAACACGTCGGATGCAAACTGATCTCGCTCCGGAGATGCATGATGAATAGTTTGTGAGATGCTGCCGCGTTGAATCGCGGGTAGCTTTGAGTGAGACACGCCGGTTTTTAATGTCCAGCGATTAAGGCGATACTCACCACCCAAATTGATGATCTTTGTTGAACCCAATGATTGTGATGACTTTGAGGCAGTCCCTGCTGATTTAGCAACATCAATTTCTGTGAAAGAACCACCCACAGACCAATTGGCATCGCGGTACTTCAAACCAATTGCCGTGCTGCTGCCATGCTTGACTGAGCCTACTTGGTTACCACTTTGGTAGCTCGCTAAAAATGTGACGTACTTGAGTTGATGTTGATATTTGATGGTGCCATCAGAACGATTGTGATTGTTTTTCAAATCCCTGTAACCACTCAAATAATGAATCAAGCCTTTTTGGTTCAAGTTATTCGTTGGATCAAAGTCTTTGATTGCATCGTAACTAACTGTGTTTTGACGACCCAAGGTCAGCTGACCCAATGATTGATTGCTGATGCCTAAATGCGCTTGGCGACCAAAGAAACTTTTGTTATCTGATTTTTTGCCATGTACAGATGTGTCACTGGATGAATTGTTATCACCTGTGTTCATATCAAAGCCAGTTTCTAGTTTGAAAAAAGTTTTATTACCACCACCTAAATTTTCTTCTCCTTTAAAACCAAGGTGAGGCGCTGATAAACCTCCTGAGTTGGCGCTTAACTGAGAATCTTTGCTGTTACCAAGCTGATCTTTGCCTGCATGATTTTGAACTCTCATGCCAGCATCAACTGTGCCGTAGATGGTGACATTGGATTGAGCCTGGACACTTTTGATGACCAGTGGTGAAGCCATAAGGGACATCACCGCTACGCTGATGAGCGATTTCTTCATTGTTTCTCCGTAAAAGTAGTGATGTAAAAAAACAACAAATGATGTGTTTTTTTACAGAGTTCACATAAGAACTCATTACAAAGATAACAATAAAGTCATTAATAAACCAAGTTAACTCATTAAAATAAGGTTATTTATTGATGAAACGTTGTAATAAAACAACAAAACCCCTGGTTTAAATCAAAACCAATAATCGTTTGAGCGTTTAAGATGTCCCCATGAATCAGTTTGTAAAATCATCCCAACATCCCATTGATGGTTTCATCATCGAATTTGATCGTGCTTTGCGATCAATCGTTGGTGCAACTTCCATGCGACGAGCAGTTCCAGAGTCATCAACAAATGATGAATGTGAGTTAACGACTGAAGAAAAAAAACACGCCGCAGGTTTGATGCGCGTGAATCATGTTGGAGAAGTTTGTGCGCAGGCTTTGTATCAATCACAAAAGTTACGCGCAAAAAGTGATGAGTTAAAAAATAAATTAGAGCATGCAGCAATCGAGGAAGAAGACCACCTGGCTTGGTGTGAGAGGCGATTGGAAGAATTAGATTCTCGCCCAAGTTTGCTCAATCCTGTTTGGTATGCAGGATCATTTGTGCTTGGTTCAATCGCTGGTTTGGCTGGCGACAAAATCAGTTTAGGTTTCGTTGCTGAAACAGAAAAACAAGTGGAGCATCACTTGGATGATCACTTAAAAGAATTGCCAAACAATGATCATCGCTCACGTGCGATTGTTGCCCAAATGCGCGCAGATGAAATTGCACATGGACAAATGGCGATTCAAGAGGGCGGCATTGAATTACCAAGTGCAATTCAACGAGCCATGAAAACAATGGCCAAAGTCATGACATTCACGGCTTATCGCATTTAACCCTAAGCTAACTTCTTAAGAGTATTTTCCAGCCCCATGTTTTTATTGAATTTTTACTCGTAAAATAGTATCAACATGCGCGTCTAAGTGCTTGTTCTAAATAAAGAATTTACAAAAAAACCACCTAAAACACTTGACCATGATTTGCGCATCCTCTAAAGTGGGGAAAAGTGTGAAAAAGTGGGGAAATATACGTGTTTCAAGGTGCTTCTGCATTAACTCTCGATGCCAAGGGTCGCATGTCGATTCCTGCGAGACATCGTGACGCCTTGCAATTGCAAGGTGAAGGCAGAGTCACACTCACAAAACACCCTGATGGTTGCTTGTTACTTTTCCCGCGTTCTGAGTGGGAAGCGTTCAGAGGTCGCATCGCACAATTGCCGATGGACGCACATTGGTGGCGTCGAATCTTTTTAGGCAATGCTTCAGACATCGAGATGGATGGATCTGGTCGAATTTTGGTCACCCCAGAATTAAGAGCTGCCGCAAGTATTGAGCGCGATGTGATGCTATTAGGAATGGGCAGTCACTTTGAATTATGGGATGCCGCAACATATGCACAAAAAGAGCAAGTTGCAATTGCACAAGGCATGCCAGATGCTCTCAAACAATTCACCTTCTGATGTTGGCCGACCATGACATTTACCCATCGCCCAGTATTACTGGCCGAGGCAGTCACCTCGGTATTGGGGGAGACGACTTCATTAGAGCAACAGTCAATCACCATCATCGATGGCACATTTGGTCGTGGTGGTCACAGCCGAGAAATACTCAAGCATCTAAATCCGCAATCAAAGCTGATTGCATTCGACAAAGATCTTCAGGCAATCGCAGAAGCAAAAAAGATTCAAGACCCGCGCTTTCAAATTATTCACGAGAGCTTTGCATCAATGGCAGAGGAAGTTCCGAGCAACTCGATCGATGGTGTGCTCTTGGATCTAGGAATCAGTTCACCGCAAATCGACGATCCGAGTCGTGGCTTTTCATTTCGAGGCGATGGTCCCTTGGATATGCGAATGGATACCACGCGGGGGCAGAGTGCAGCGGAATGGTTAGCAGTGGCAGAACAAAAAGACATAGCGAGGGTTATTAAAGAATATGGGGAAGAACGGTTTGCTTTACAGATTGCAAAGGCGATTATTGCTCGCAGAGAGCAAGGCGATTCCCTCACTAGGACCGGAGAACTCGCGTCGCTCGTGGCTGGTGTCGTCCGCACCCGCGAAGCGGGCCAAGATCCGGCCACGCGCACCTTTCAAGCTATACGGATTTATATCAACCAAGAACTCTCCGACTTGGAGAGTGGGTTGAGCGCAGCATTTCAATGTCTTAAGCCAGGCGGCCTATTGGCCGTGATCAGCTTCCATTCTTTGGAAGATCGAATCGTGAAGCAGTACATGCAGGGCTTATCTAAGATATCAGTACCAAGAGGTTTGCCTTTGACTGAAAAACAAATGCCAAAACCACAGGCAGAATTATTGGGCCGCATCAAACCAAGCGAACAAGAAGTTAAAGACAATCCACGCGCACGTTCAGCCATTTTGAGAGTGATGCGTAAGATTAAAAGTACTTCAATGGGGGCTGCGTCATGAATCGCTCCACCATCATCCTTTTGATCATATTGATGTTGTGCTCACTGTCTTTGGTGGCAGCTCAACAAAAGACCAGATCCTTGTATGTGGCACTTGAAAGAGCTCAAACTGAAGAGCGACGTTTGAATCAAGATTGGCTTCGCTTAGAGTATGAGCAAAGAAATTTGTCCAAGTCTTCGCGGATCACAGATATCGCTCGTAAGCAATTGAAGATGCAAGCAATCAATCCTGGTCGAACGCAATATGTGGTGGTCGATTAATGTCGCAAATATCTTTTTCTTCGACACCTAACTTGGTCTTGCGCCTACCGATGTGGCGCTCAAGATTGATCCTGTTTTTAATCTTCATCGGTTTTATTGCATTGATAGTTCGCGCTGTATGGGTACAGGGTTTTGGCAATTCTTTTTATGAAGAAAAAGGAAATAAAGCAACCTTGCGCTCTATTGAAATGCCCGCAAGTCGCGGAAAAATTTTAGATCGTCATGGTGAAGTTTTAGCAACAAGCTTGTTGGCAAAAGCCATCATTGCTTTTCCAGATGCTATTCCTGAAGATTTATCAAAAGAAAAAGTGTCGCAACTAGCTAAATTACTAGATGTTAGTGAGACGGAGTTACGTAAAAAATTTGCCTCTGAAAGAAATCAAGTTTTCTTGAAGCGCCAAGTTGATTTAGATATTGCAAAGCAAATCAGAGAATTAGGTATTCCTGGTATTGCACAAAACAATGAATACAAGCGCTTGTACCCAGAGGGTGAAGCCATGGCTCACATCGTTGGTTTCACCAACGTTGAAGATCGTGGCCAAGAGGGCATGGAGCTGGCAAAAGAAAAAGAGTTGGCCGGTCAGCCTGGGCGTCGTCGCGTGATTCAAGATCGACTAGGGCGTTACGTTGAGGGTTTGGGGATCATTAATCCACCCAAAGACGGCGCTGACTTGCAATTATCAATAGATAGCAAGGTGCAGTTTTTGGCTTTTAATGAATTAAAGGCGATTGTAGAAAAGCATCGCGCTAAAGCAGCAGGTGCCGTGGTATTGGATGTCCAAACTGGTGAAGTTTTAGCCTTGGCTAACTGGCCAACCTACAACCCAAATTCAAGAAGTAATTTAAGTGGTGAGCAATTAAGAAATCGGGTTCTGACAGATACGTTTGAGCCTGGCTCAACCATCAAACCCTTCGCTATTTCTTTGGCTCTAGAAAAGGGTTTGGTGCAACCAAATACTTCCATGTCAATCGGTAAGTCAATGGTGGTTGGCAAAAAAGCCATCACAGATACGCACCAATATCAGGTTTTGACGGTCTCAGAAATTGTGCAGAAGTCGAGCAACATTGGTACCGTCAAAATGGCCATGCAATTGCAACCTCAAGAAATGTGGGAAATGTTCCAAGCGATTGGCTTGGGTCAGGCGCCTAATCTTGGTTTCCCTGGTGCAGTCGCTGGAAGATTAAGACCATATAAAAATTGGGTGCCGATTGAGCAAGCCACCATGTCGTATGGCTACGGTTTATCTGCCTCTTTATTCCAAATGGCTCGTGCTTACAGTATTTTTGCGCGAGATGGTGAGCTTGTACCGGCCACTATTTATAAAACAAATAATGTCCCTAAAGGCACTCAAGTCATCTCAGCTAAGACTGCAATACAGATGAGAGAGATGTTAGAGCTTGTGACGCAAACCGGCGGTACTGCAACCAATGCTCAAACCATGGGTTACCGTGTTGGCGGTAAAACTGGTACGGCTCACAAAGTCGAAGGTAAAGGTTATGCAACCAATAAATACCGCGGCTTTTTTGTGGGCATGGCTCCTATGAGCGCTCCAAGAATTGTGGTTGCTGTGATGGTGGATGAGCCAAGCACCGGTGGTTATTACGGTGGGGTTGTGGCTGCTCCTGCATTTGCAAATATTGTTGCGGGCACCTTGCGCACCATGAATGTTTTGCCTGATGCAGCAGTCAAGCAAATGGTCGATAAAGAATTACAGCTTGAACCAAATGGTTCAACGCAAAAGGTGTCATTGAGCAGATGAACGCCATGTTACCAATCAACTCCATCCCACTTGAATCATTGCTCAGCGAGCATGTAAAGCCTGATGCTCTTATGACAGCAGATACAAGAGCATTAAAAGCTGGTGATGTGATGTTGGCTTATCCAGTGGGTAATAGCAGACAGTTAACAGATAACCGCTCTTACATTGCTAAAGCATTGAGTTTGGGCGCCGCTTTAGTTCTATATGAACCAAGTGGTCTTACAGAAGAATTAAAAACAGTTTGTAAAGATAGTCGCTGTGTTGCTGTGAGTGATCTAGCTGAACAAGCTGGAAAAATTGCAGCCAATTGGTATGGCCACCCCAGTCAATCGATGAGGGTGATTGGCATTACTGGCACAAATGGCAAAACAACGGTTAGTCAGTGGTTGTCACAAGCATTACACAGCGCTGATCAACCATCTGCTGTGATTGGTACTTTGGGGGCAGGAATGGTGAATGATTTAACCATGACTGGTTTTACAACCCCTGATGCAGCGCGCTTGCAGGCTCTCTTAAAAGAAATTCAAAAAAGTGGTGCACGCAGTGCTGCTGTAGAAGTATCTTCACATGCTTTGGATCAAGGTCGCGTGAATGGTACCGACTTTGAGACCGTTGTGATCACCAACTTAAGCCAGGATCACTTGGATTACCACGGTGATATGAAAGAGTATGCAGCTGCTAAAAAGAAAATATTAGATTTACCAGGAATTAAGCATGTCGTTGTGAATGCCGATGATTGGTTTGGTCAAGAGTGTTTGCAGTATTTGACAAAAAAGATGGGCGATACAAATATCACTGTGTGGGCCTATGCAACTAAGTCAGAAAATTTACTGTCATTGCCATGCTTTGCAAAGCAATCGATCAGAAAAGTTCTTGCCACCGATCTTCAGATGAATGATCAAGGCATGAAATTTCAGCTCATCATTGATGGTGAGAATGCTGGCTTGATTCAATCTCGGATTGTTGGCGCATTTAATGTCAGCAATGCTTTAGCTGTGTTTGCTTGCTTATTGGCTGGTGAAAAAACAATCAAGAGTGCTAAAAATTCTATTGAGTATTTACAAGCGGTTCAGGGGCGCATGGAATTGGTGCCTCGATCTACCGCTCAACAACCCATGGCAGTGATTGATTTTGCTCATACACCCGATGCCTTGGAGCAAGTACTTAAAACATTGCAAGAGATTGCAAAACAGAGAGCTGGTCAGTTGTGGTGTGTATTTGGTTGTGGCGGTGATCGTGATGCTCTTAAGCGACCAATCATGGGTCGAATTGCAGAGAGTCTTGCTAATCATGTGATGGTGACGAGTGACAATCCTCGCAGCGAAGTGCCTGAAAAAATCATGGCTGATATCTTGAGTGGTTTTGAGGTGCCAGAAAAAGCACAAGTCAATGCTGATCGCGCCACGGCCATCTTACAAACAATCAGACAAGCCAAACCAGAAGATGTGATTTTAATTGCTGGTAAAGGTCACGAAGAAACTCAAGAAATTGCAGGAAAAAAACATTCATTCTCTGATCGGATGCATGTGCAATTGGCCATGGGAGGTATTTCCTGATGAGCCTAAACATTCAACACATGCCCTTGTCGATGATTAAAGATTTTTTGCCGGATGCTCAATTGATGAATATCCCATCATCTGATCAAGCCATCAAGCGATTCATCAGTGATAGCCGACAAGTCGTTGACGGTGACCTATTCATTGCTTTGCGCGGTGAAAAATTTGACGCACATGAATTTTTAAATGATGTGCAAGCCAAAGGAGCGATGGCTTGTTTGGTCAGTTCAGCAGAGAAATTGCCTCAAGGTTTTCCGGCCATTGTGGTGAAAGATACTCATCAATCCTTGCAAATATTGTCAAGTCAATGGAAGCAATACTGCAGTCAACACAAATTAAAGCAAGTGGTGATTGTGACGGGCAGTAATGGTAAGACAACTGTGAAGGGCATGATTCAAAGTATTTTTGAGGCGGCTGTTGGCGTTGATAAAGCTCTTGCAACGCAGGGCAACTTCAATAACGAAGTTGGTTTGCCTTTGACACTCTTGCGACTTGATTTAAATCATGAATTGGCAGTCATTGAGTTGGGCATGAATCATCCTGGCGAAACAGCAGTATTGGCAAATATTGCAAAACCAAATATTGCCTTGATCAACAATGCTCAGCGTGAACATCAAGAATTCATGGAAACGGTCGACGCTGTTGCGCAAGAGCATGCTCTGGCGATTGAGTCATTGCCTAAAACTGGCGTGGCTGTTTACCCTGCTGATTCTGAATACAGTGCTTATTGGAAAAAAATTGCCAATCAACGAACAGTGATTGATTTTGCATTTAATCAAAAGGCCACGGTTTGGGGTGAGTGGCTTGATCAGACAAGCGGTCAAATGGTGATCCATGCATCACAAGGTGATCTCAAGGTGAAATTAAATATTTTGGGAGATCACAATGCTTGCAACGCTGTTGCAGCGGCAGCTGTGGCAATCGCCGCTGGCATATCTCCAGAGATGATTCAAGCAGGCTTGGAATCATTCCAGCCGGTCAATGGAAGAATGCAAAAACATTGCCTGACCGATGACCTCACTGTGATTGATGATAGCTACAACGCCAATCCTGATTCTGTGCGAGCTGCAATTGATGTTTTATCTAATATAAAAACAGCTGCCTGGCTTGTTTTGGGCGATATGGGTGAAGTGGGTAACCAAGGACCGGAATTCCACCGCGAAGTAGGTCGTTACGCTGATGAAAAAGGCGTTCAAAAATTATTCACTTTGGGTGACTTAAGTAAAGAAGCTGTTGTTGCTTATCAGGCTTCTGCCACTCAAGGACATGTGGCTCAGCACTTTGCTGATGTTTCTGAGCTTTGCATAGAGTTGAATAAATCACTACAAGCAAGAAAAAATCATGAAGAGGTGACGCTTCTGGTTAAAGGATCGCGCTTTATGCGCATGGAGAGAGTTGTTAAAGCTCTCGCAGAGGAGATGCACTGATGTTGTTATGGCTTGCACAAATACTACAAGATGACTTTGGTTTTTTACGGGTCATTAACTACATCACACTTAGAGCAGTGATGGCTACCTTGACGGCTGGATTGATTGGATTATTTTTTGGTCCTTGGGTCATTCGTCGTTTAACCGCTATGAAAGTAGGTCAAGCCGTTCGTACCGATGGCCCACAAACCCATTTGGTTAAAACTGGCACACCTACCATGGGTGGTGTGTTGATATTGATTGGGATTACGATTTCAACGTTGCTTTGGGCTGATCTATCGAACCGATTCATTTGGATTGTGCTGATCGTGACTTTGGGGTTCGGTGCCATTGGCTGGGTGGATGACTATCGCAAAGTTGTTTATCGAGATCCGAAGGGCATGTCGTCCAAAGAGAAATATTTATGGCAATCTTTGATTGGCTTATTTGCCGCTATTTATTTGGCATTCTCTGTGTCCGAAGTAAACAACATGAAAGTATTAGAACTTTTCATCAGTTGGGTACAGAGTGGTTTCTCAATTGATTTGCCAGCGAAATCTAATTTGTATGTGCCTTTCTTCAAAGAGATTAGTTATCCACTGGGCGTGCTTGGTTTCATTGTCCTGAGCTATCTGGTGATTGTGGGAAGTTCGAATGCAGTCAATCTAACAGATGGCCTGGATGGATTGGTGATCATGCCGGTGATTTTAGTTGGAGCGGCGTTGGGTGTGTTTGCCTATGTGATGGGTAATGCGATTTACACCAAATATCTTTTATTTCCATTCATTCCTGGCGCTGGTGAACTGATGATTTTCTGTGGCGCCATGAGTGGAGCTGGTTTGGCATTTTTATGGTTTAACACGCATCCCGCACAAGTGTTCATGGGGGATGTTGGTGCCCTTGCTCTTGGTGGTGCTATAGGGACTGTGGCTGTGATCGTCAGACAAGAAATTGTTTTATTTGTGATGGGTGGAATTTTCGTGGCTGAAACGGTGTCAGTGATTTTGCAGGTGGTTTGGTTCAAGTTCACCAAAAAATTCTATGGCGAGGGTCGGCGAATTTTTAAGATGGCACCGCTGCATCATCACTTTGAATTAAGTGGGTGGAAAGAAACGCAAGTCGTGGTTCGCTTTTGGATCATCACCATTTTGTTGGTGTTGATTGGTTTATCTAGCTTGAAGTTGCGATAGGAAAAAAGTGATTCAATTACAGCATCCATTTGGCATAGAACGCCCTCAAACAATGAGGGTCTTGGTGCTTGGCTTGGGCGAGTCTGGGGCTGCCATGGTTCGTTGGTGTGTTGCCCAGGGTGCGCAGGTATCTGTGGCTGACACCAGATCACTTGAACAATTATCTGAAAGTGCAAAAAAATACCATCAAGCAGTTAAAGATTTGGGTGTCAAAGAGATTCACTTGGGCAGATTGTCTGCAGATTTATTGAATGGCATGGATGTGATTGCAATCAGTCCTGGACTATCCCCTTTGCATGAGCCAGTTCAATCATTTTTAGCGATTGCTGCAGAAAAAGAAATACCGGTGTGGAGTGAGATTGAGTTTTTTGCTCAAGCCATTCAAGCATTAAAAGACGAGCAAAACTACAAGGTCAAAGTGATTGCGATCACTGGCACAAATGGCAAAACAACCACGACTGCATTGACTGGTTTGTTATGCGAAAGAGCAGGAAAGTCTGTGGCGGTGGCAGGAAATATCAGCCCAGCTGCTTTGGATAAATTATTAGATATTGAAGAATTACCAAATGTTTGGGTTTTGGAACTTTCTAGTTTTCAGCTTCAACACACCTACAGTCTTCATGCTGATGCCGCGACTGTTTTGAATGTGACCCAAGATCATTTGGATTGGCATGGTGATTTCTCACAATATGCAGCAGCCAAGGCCAGAATTTTTAGCTCTAATACGATTGCTGTATTGAATCGTGATGATGACATCGTGATGAATATGCAATCGGACATGGATGTGGTTCGCATAATCACTTTTGGTGCTGAAGCCCCTGATGAAGAAGATGCATTTGGTGTTCTTCACGATACCGCAGCTGGTGGTATCGATTGGTTGGTATGGGCTGAACCTGATTTAGAAGCCTTGGAATTAAAAGCAAAGCGCCGTCGTAAAAAGGTTGACCTGGAGGATGAGCCCTTGAGGTTGAAGCGCTTGATGCCTGCAGATGCTTTACGCATCAAAGGAAGACACAACGCCAGTAATGCCCTAGCATCTTTGGCCCTATGTACTGCGATTGATATTCCGATGGGGCCATTACTGCATGGCTTGCGCGAATACAAAGGTGAGCCACATCGCATGCAGACGGTTGCCATCATTGAAGGTGTTGAATATATCAATGATAGTAAAGGCACCAATGTGGGCGCTACTTTGGCTGCCCTCAATGGTTTGGGTCAGTCAGGCTCTGGCTCAGGATTCAGTGCCCGCTCAAAAATTATTTTGATTGCTGGCGGTGAAGGCAAAGGCCAAGATTTTTCTCCGCTCAGTCAAGCGCTTGCGCGTCATGCCAAAGCAATCATTTTGATTGGCAAAGATGCATCTGCCATAAGAAGTGCCATCGAGTCATCAGGTATCAACATTCATGATGCTGATACTTTAGAGCGAGCTGTTGAGTCAGCAGCTGAGATAGCCGAATCGGGTGACTTGGTGTTGTTATCACCGGCCTGCGCAAGTTTTGACATGTTCAAAGATTATGCGCATCGCGCTCAAGTCTTCATTGATGCTGTGAGCGAATTGGCCACCCT